>TARA_R110000765_G_scaffold10984_15_pt1 | contig 275191 bp, 232 predicted proteins | sample TARA_R110000765 | Tara Oceans TARA_R110000765 (sample SAMEA4398168) | marine metagenome | biome: Polar Biome; feature: [MES] marine water layer (ENVO:01000295) within the mesopelagic zone...; material: water (ENVO:00002006), including particulate matter (ENVO:01000060) such... | reverse complement strand
GGCTCATAACCTGAAGGTCGTAGGTTCAAATCCTACTCCCGCAACCATCGTAACCGATCCAACCCTCGCAATTCGCGGGGGTTTTGTCGTTTTGGGCTCGCCCAACGCCAAAATACCCGCAAGTTCGCCTGACAGTTCAATGTGATGGCCGTTCGGCGCATCCGCGTCAGGTATCATGCGGATCTTGGAGATCAGCCCACGCAGCGCCTCGGACGCCTCGGTCTTGAGGCCCGGATCCTGCAGTGCTGACGACAAATTGCCGATCTTCGTCCGGTAGGCCTTCGACAGGCTTGGATGCAACCGCAGGGCCGGGGGCTCGGGGTTTTGTGAGAGGAATGCGTCAAGTCTGCGCTTCTCACCTTCCAATTCCGCCATCCTGTCTTTCATGCTGGGTTGGTACATTCCGTCTTCGATGGCCGCCATTATACTGCTGATCTTCTTGTCGAGCCCCAAGTTCCCTCCTGCTCTGGGCGGAGCCCTTGAGGTTCAATCTTTGGCGTTAGGCCGCCATCCTGTCCATTGCCTTATCTGCACGCTTGGGAGATCGGATCAGAGACGAAAGCGGCCAACCGGAAATGGATGACGTTCTACAACTACCAGTGCCCTCAATCAGCTCTCGGCGGCAAGCCATCGGCGCTGGTCTATTGGCAGAGAAACGATATCAACCAACCCGGTCAGCAGGTGCAACGAGTAGCTTAATTTACGTCAGATCCTGTCGAAGAGATGGCGAGTCGCTCAGCCAATAACTTGGCAATACCGGACCGTGCCACGCAGGCTGCTATGTCAGTCCAGCTGCGATTGGACGTTGTCAGCGGCAGTATCGCCTGCCCATCTTGCCGCGAGATGCAGCAGGATGATGATCATTGCCAGAGGCACCGAAACCGAAATCCACACCATCGGAATGCCAAGCGTGTCTGCGGTTAACCCCGATTGCCTTGCAAGGTAGCCCTTGGCAAAGCCACCACGCAGGCCGACGAAACAGAAATAGACCACCGGCAGGACGAAAATCAGCACGGCCGCGCTTTGGATGGCATCGCCAAGTGCGGACAGAATGTGGGGCGGTTTGGGAAAGACGCTTTGCATCAGCACTGCATCTGAACGGGTTTTGAAAGACAGTGTAGCGCCCAGCAGGCCGGTCCAGACCATCGCATATCGCGCGACATCTTCGGTCCAGATCGGGGGCGCGGAAAACACGTAGCGGGCGATGATTTGCAGCATGACCGTCAGAAACATCAGACAGACAGCCAGAACCGCTGCACGTCGCGTGATTGCGTGAATGCCGTTGCTGATCGAGATGATGACGTGGCGCATGTGCCGATCTCCACTGGAAATGCCGGGCCCGGTGTTGGGCCCGGCGGTTGCTTTTAGCGGTTGCTGTCGGACAGGTCTGTCCAGATCTTGACGTCTTCGCTTGGCATCAGGTCCGACTCGTAGACCGGCTTGGATGCTTCGCGGAACACGGCACGTTCTTCTGCGGTCAGGCGCTGTACGGTCACGCCTTTTTCCTCAAGCGCGGTCAGCCCGGATTCGGACGCTTCGGCCAGCCACGCGCGGTTGGCGGCATCGGCGGTGGCCACGGCGGCATCGACGGCAGCGCGTTCATCATCGCTCAGGCCATCATACCAGCCTTTCGAGAACAAAACGGCCCGCATCGGGATAATCACACCCGCATCCGAAAAGTTTTTGACGAAATCGGTCTGGCCGAAAATCACCGGCACGAAAGGCGAGTTGAGGTAGCCGTCGATCACGCCGGTTTGCAGGCCTGCGGGCACTTCCCCCCAAGGCACCACCGTGCCGGTCGAGCCCCAAGCCTGATACATTTCAATCTGCGCGTCATCCAATGCCCGCATCCGCAGGTCGGCCATATCGGCAGGCGCGCGCACGGCTTTGGTTGTGGTGATGATGCCCGACGACGGCCCGATGGGCACAAAGGCCGCGACCATTGCATCCTGAGCGGCCAGCTTTTCGTTCAGCCGGTCAAAGACTTTGCCCGCAGCCAGCGCACGGTCCATATGCGCCGCATCATCAAAGATATAGGGCAAGCGCACGCCATAAACGAATGGGTCGATCTGGGCGATGGCGCGCACGTCGGACAAAGAGACCTCCAGCAGTCCGGTGGAAATCTGGTCGAATTTCTCGGCCTCGTTCCCGACCGAGTCGCGTGGCATTTCACGCACGTCCATCCCGGCCTCTTTCAGCGCGTTGCCAAAGGCATGGGCCCAGTTGTAAGATCCCGATTGTTCCAGATCGGGCTTGCCATCCAGCGCAATCTTGACTTCTGCGATGGCGGGGGCCGCCATGGCCATAAGTGCGGCCAGTGTCAGTGATGTCAGTTTCATTAGTCGTCCTCCCTTATTCAGTTCACGGAAAAGCCGAACATCTGCGGCAACGTCAGGCTAAGCGCAGGCCAGTAGACCAGCGCCAGCAGCAGCAGAACCTGCACGGCGATGAAGGGCAGCACAGCATAGGCCAGCCGCCAGTAGTTCAGATTTGTCAGCGCCGATACGACCACCAGGCATTTGCCCAGCGGCGGGGTAATCAGGCCGACGCACAGGTTGAAACACAGCACGATCCCCAGATGGATCGGGCTAATGCCCTGCGCCAGCGCTTGTGGTGCAAACAGCGGGATCAGCAGGGTCAGCGCCACGGGCGTGTCCATGAACATGCCCGCGATCAGAAAGATCGCCACCAGGAAGAACAGGTATTTCGTGCCCGTCAGCCCGAAGGATTCGACCCAGTTTGCCAGTGCCTGCGACCAGCCCAGCTGACCGGCCAGATAGCCAAGCACCGAGATGGCTGCGAGAATGATAAAGATGGTGCCGGTCATCTTGGCTGTCGCCTCGACGGCATCAAAGATCATTTTCCAGTTCAGCCCCTTGTAGTACTGGCCCGCGATCAGCGCGACCGTAACGGCGATGGCCGACCCTTCGGTCGGTGTCGCAAGGCCGAACACCAAGGCGCCCAGGATCACCACCGGCAGGCACAGCGCCGGTGCGGCGTGTAGCAGGCTGGGCAGGAACTTTGGCAGATCGTCCGACTTGCCGCCGGGATGCCCCTTGATGTTGGCGATCAGCGCATTCAGCAGCATCAGGGCAACCGCCAGCAGCAACCCCGGCACAACGCCGGCGATGAACAGCGCGGCGACGGAGGCGCCGGTCAGGCCGCCATAGATAATCATGATGATCGACGGCGGAATGATCGGTCCAATCATGGACGAGGCTGCCGTAATCGCTCCGGCGTAATAGGGATCATAGCCCCGAGCCTTCATTTCGGGAACAAAGGTGCGCGACAGCGCGGCGCTGTCTGCGATGGCCGAACCCGAGATACCCGCAAAGAACACGCTGGTCAGAATGTTGACGTGGCCCAAACCGCCGCGAAACCGTCCGACAATGGACATGGCAAAGTCGATCAGGCTGCGCGTGACGCCCGCGCGGCTCATGATTTCGGCGGTCAGGATGAACAACGGCATCGCCATAAAGGCAAAGACGTCAAGCTGCGCAAAAATGCGCTGTGGCATGATGGACAGGAACTGGGTTTTGCCCACGGCCACAAAGGCCAGAACCGAAACCGATCCCATCAAATAGGCAAAGGCGGTGCCGCTGATCAGGAAAACGATGAAAATGATCGGGATGAACCACATGATATTACACCGCCGTTTTGATGTTGGGTATTGTTGACTGAACCGCTGATGTCAGAACAGGCGGATGTGTCACGATCGCACGCAAGTCAACATTCGAAGCAGCAAGCGCCGCCATATCGGGGCGCGGGCGGGCGGTGACATCGTCACGGGCAAACAGGGCTTCCAGTGCTCTGGCAGTGGCCAGCAACTGTTCGTCACCGCGCAATGGGCCAAGCATCTGAAGCCCGAAGGGCATGCCATGCTGATCGCGGCCACAGGGCAGGGTCAGCGCCGGGCCACCTGTCAAAGAGCCGCGATACGCCAGCGCCAGCCAGCGGTAATAGACATCCATCACTTGCCCGTCGATTTCGGTCGGGTGCGATTGCTGCCACGGAAAGGGCGACACCGGCACGGTTGGCAGCAGGATGATGTCAAATTCGTCCATCACCTTGTTGAAGTTGCGCAAAATGCGGGTCTGTTCCGCATGTGCCCAGCTTCTGTCGGCCAGCGTCATGGCCTGTCCCATTGCGACGTTTGTGGCGATATGGTCGCCGAAATCGTCGGGTGCTGTTTGCAGCGCCTCGGCAAATCCCGCAACAAAGCTTTCTGCACGCAAGATGTCAAAGACGCGGTCCATCTGGCCCAGGTCAAGGTTTGCCGGGCTGCAGTCTTTTACATGCGGTCGCAGTGCGTCGATGCGCGCGCGAAAGGTCTCGCGGATGGCCGGATCGACGGGCGCGCCGCCAAAGTCTTCGCTGTATCCAACGCGCAGGGTTTTCAGGTCAACCTGCGGCAGGGTCGCAAACCTGTCGGGGGCCGCGGGCGACGACAGGGGGTCGTCGCGGTCATGGCCCTGAATGACGTTCAGCATCAAAAGCAAGTCGTCCATTGTCCGCGCCATCGGCCCCAGAACGGAAATGCCGGACCAGCCCAGCGGGCGTGTCGGGTGTGCGACCACATCGACCGAAGGGCGATAGCCGACGATCCCGCATAAGGATGCAGGCAGACGCAGCGAGCCACCCGTATCGGAGCCTGTGCAAAGTGGCAGCAGATCGGCGGCCAGTGCCGCCGCTGAACCGCCGGAAGAGCCACCCGCGATCAGGTCGGGGTTGAACGGGTTGCCCGTGGCCCCCCACACCGGATTGCGGCTGTTGCCACCCGCGCCCAGTTCGGGAACATTCGTCTTGGCCAGAATGATGGCACCTGCCGCCCGCAGACGCGCGACCATGGGCAGATCTTGCGTGGGAACATTGCTGCGTCCGCGTTTGCTGCCGTGTGTGGTCAGCAGCCCCCTGGTGTCTTGCAGGTCTTTGACACCAATGGGCAGGCCATCCAGCGGGCCAATGGGGGTTCCGGCCTTCCAGCGCTGCGTTGCCTGCGACGCCTGCGTCACCGCGCGTTCCGCATCCAGCGCGGTCAGGGCGTTAATCTTTGGATTGAACAGCGAAATATGTTCAAGACACGCGCTAAGATAATCGCTGGGCGTCAGGGTTTGGGCCGCAAAACGGGCAACAACCTCATGTGCGGGCAGCGCCATAAGTGACAGGCGGTTCAAAGAATCGCCCGCGCGTTCGTGGCCAGCAGAAATAGCACAAAAGTCCTCCCAAACCTTTCATTGGGTTAACGTAATCCATGCGCATCACCAGAAAAAGTGAGTTTTCGGCGTCAGACATTAACTAAATGGAATGGTTGTCATCTCGGACGTGGTTTGTTGCAGGCATTTCAGGAACAGCGATAGGGTGCTGTTCTGCGTGACCTGATCCGCGCGCCAGAAGCACCGTGCTTCGGACAGCAGGCCCTGCGTATCCAGCGGCAGGATCGTAACCTCGCCGCGCGCGGCCTGTGCCTGCGCCAGTTGCAGTGGCATCAGACCAAGCGCTGACATCACGCGCAACAATTCAAGATTCAGCGCAAGTGAATTCGAGGCGATGGTGTTGCTCGGTGCGGTCAGCCCGTTGGTGGCAAACAGCGCATCCACCGCCCGCCGCGCCACCGAGTTCGCCTGTGGCAGAATCCACGGAAACGGGATGACATCGGCCCAGACCAGTTCGTTTTGTTGGGCAAGCGGGTGGTGACGTCCTGCGACCACAACGACGGGTTCGGAAAACAGGGGCATCTGGTCGATGCCGGGCAATTCCTGCGGCTGCCAGACGCGCGCGATCAACAGATCAATTGCACCGGCCTCAAGCTCTGGAAAAAGCTCGACAAAATGGCCTTCCAGAACGGTCACATTTGCCTGCGGCGTGCTGCGTTTGAAAATCGCGATGCTGCCCGGCAACAAGGTCGGGGCCACCGAGCTGACGACGCCGATGGACACCGAGCCTGATACACCGCTGGCCATCGCTTCGATGTCAAAGGCCGCGCGGTCAAGCTGGTTCAGGGTTTGTCGGGCGTGATCGGCCAAACGGTTGCCGATGGGTGTCAGGTACAGCCTGTTGCGATCGCGCGTTACAATTGGTGCGCCAACGATCTTTTCCAACTCGGCAATCTGTTTGGAAACCGCGGGCTGGGTCACGTTCAAAGCCACGGCCACCCGCGCCACCAGTTTGAGATCGGCCAGCGCCGCAATGACCCGCAGATGGCGAAGTGTGATTGTCTTTTGAAACTCCTTAACCAAACGCCTTGGCTCCCCCCCGTCAGGTCGGGGGCAGCCTGTCATAGTTCACCGAAAGTGAAAATATGTTCATGTACCTAATTATGTCCGGCGTTCGGTCAGCCATTTTTCCAGATCACTCTGCGCGGCATTCAATATTTCGACGTTGTCGCAACCGCAGCGAAGTACCGCCAGGTTTGCATATTTCCCACAGTGGAGGCTTGGTTCAAGCGTTGATCATTCGTCGTTACCCAGCGGCTTGATCTTAAGAATGATCGTTATGACCGCCGCGACGAGGATAAGCCCACTGATCAGGAACACACCGCGCGGCCCAGAGATTTCCAGTAGCCCACCACCCAATCCTGCTCCTGCCGCGATCGCAAAGTTGATGGCGGCAACGATGAGCCCTCCGCCTGCCTCGGCTTGGTCGGGCATCGCGCGGGTGATCCATGTGGACCATGACACGGGTACCCCCGCAAAGACGAGACCCCATACCGCAATCAACAGCGCATCAACCGCCGTCACCCCGCCAAAGAGGGTCAGCACGAGCGCAAGCCCCGCCATGACCGTCGGCATCATGATCAGCGCAAGCCGCAGCGACCGCTGAATGACAAAGGCAATCAGGTAAGTCCCGAGAAAGTTGGCAAGTCCAAAGCCAAAAAGGATTGCAGTTACGCCGTCAACGCCCACACCTGTTACGGTTTCCAGAAACGGTCGGATATAAGTGAAGAATGTGAAGTGGCCGGCGAACACCATCAGCACTGCGATCATCCCGATGCCAATGCCCGGACGGCGCAGAACCTTGAACAAGATCGTCATGCGTGCTTTGCCCTGTGCCGGCAAAGACGGAAGCGTCAGCATCTGGACCAAAAGGGCCAGCACGGCAAGTCCGGTGGCGGCAACAAAAACGCCCCGCCAGCCAATCATGGCCCCAAGATAGCTGCCAACCGGCACCGCAAAAACAGTCGCCGCAGAGACCCCCAAGAACATGATTGATATGGCACGTGGGATGTCACGCTCTGGCACCAACCGCATCAAAGTGGCGATCGACAAGCTCCAGAAACCGCCCAAAGCAATCCCCATTAAAACACGCCCGAACAGCAATGTAAGAATACCCGGTGCGGTCGCGACAGTCAGGTTGGAAATAATCAGCAGAACCGAAAACCCCATCAAAACCCATTTGCGATCAATGCCGCGTATTGCAACCGAAATGAACAGGCTGGTCAAAAGCGCCACAAGCGCGGTTACGGTTACGGCCTGTCCGGCGGCCCCTTTACTGATGTTCAGCCCCTCGGCGAGCGGCGTCAAAAGGCTGGCGGGAAGGAACTCTGCCGTCACCAGCGAAAAAACACCAAGTGACATTGAAAAGACGGCGCCCCAAGCGGGACGCGTTTGAATTTTGTCTGATATGTCTGGCTGAACATTTGTCGCGAATGTATCTGATGGCATAGGGCGCTCCATGGCGTTGTCTGTTGGTTGGACAGAGATATAGCTAGAAATATCGGATGAACTGTGCCAGTTTCACCGACATGTTTGATCCAAACGCCGAAATGCATGAATCACATGATGCCGTGAGCGAGGTGCTTCTTGGCATGCGGTTGCGTGGTGCGAACTATTGGCGACTGCGGCTGACACCGCCCTTTGGGGTGAATTTCACGGCCAGTGACGACGCGCGTTTTCACTTCATCGGCCAAGGGAAGGCGCTGCTGCTTTTGCCTGATGTCGCACCGCGCATCATGTCTGCGGGTGATGCCGTTCTGATCCCGCGTGGGCACCCCCATCAGATACTGTCAGGGCCGCGCGTCGCGGCGCACGATTTCGACCGCTTTACGCCTGAACCTGTTTGCCAGGCGTTCAGCGAGATCCGTGAATGTGACGATGCCGCATGTCGCAGCACCGATACAACGATCCTGACTGGCGCTATGGAGTTGGATCTCGCCACGGTGCATCCGCTGGTGGCGTTGATGCCTGAGGCGATGTCAGTGGGCGCCCTGCTAGATAGCCAACCGGAAATGCATGCAATCCTTGCTGCGATGGAAATAGAGATGCAACGGGATCGGCCGGGATCGGCGGGTATCCTCGCGCGTCTGGCGGATGTCATTGCAGCGCTGATCATTCGGGGCTGGGTCGAATGCGGCTGCGATAACGCCTCTGGCGTGATCACCGCACTGCGCGACCCGCGACTTGCAAGGGTACTGGTTGAGTTGCACCGAGATCCTGGGCGGGACTGGGACGTTGCAATGATGGCTGGCTTGATGGGTGCCTCACGTTCGATGTTCTCAGATCGCTTTGTCGACGTACTAGGCGTCAGCCCGTTGCGCTATCTGACGGATCTACGAATGCGTGTAGCCGCACAGTTGCTCGAACAGGAAAGCACGTCGGTGACTTCCGTCGCTTACCGACTTGGCTATTCCTCGCAAGCGGCGTTCACCCGCGCATTCAAACGCGTAATCGGCACCTCCCCCGCCGCACACAGGCGGAGCGCGAGACAGCAAAGCACCATCTGATCATTTTCCTGAAGTTCCGAATGTGACTGACACATGGAAGGGCTCGATGCCCTTTGAACCTTTTGGGAGGCCCTATTTGACCTGGCAGTTTGCGCGAGATTTGAATTGGTTACTGGCAGTGGCAATGCGCGGATTTTCAATCCTATCGAAATATGGAGGCGCGTTGGATCGCCGGTAGGGCACCATATCATTCCGCGAGCACTGGCATTGCGTGTTGCCAGCGCCTCGTCCTTCAATTTCAAGAGCCGGCCTGCGTAGAGGAGCAGACTCTCGCCCTGTGGTGCGAGGACGGCCCAGCGGCCCTGCTTGTCGAACCGGGTGTGATCGACAATCTCTTCAAGACGCTTCATCAGCCCGCTAACGGCGTATTAGTCCGGCGGGCGCTCCCGTCCGCCGTCGCAGAGCGCCACGTCGCGGAGTTTGCGCTTAGGATTTCAGCAACTCAAAATCCAACTTTTCTCGCTTTTCTTCTATCCTTCGGATCCATCAATTACCGTGATGGAAAGTACAATAATTATTCGTTTGAATGAAGTGTCGCGGCGCACCAATCTGGAGATGAGAGAAATCCAGAAGAGGATGCTACCATGAATGCGCTTATTTCGGCAGGAGCAACGCTCATATTCGGAGGCATGATCGTGCTGTCAGCTTCGTTCAATGACGGGCGAACAAGAAACCCTCCCTGTATGAGCCAGCAGGATATATCTTGGTATCAGGAGCGCAGCAGAAGCGGGGTCTCGCTGACCTGCACCGAGGAAATCATGTTGCGCAACCAACGTGAGAAGGTGGCACAGTGATGACTGTTGAATCCTGCGAGAAATTGCCCCGGTTTTCTGAAACGCCATGATATCACCGATATCAACAATTCCGCTCACTTTTCATGAGTTTATCATGTTCCAGATTGGTCAGAGCCAAATGGAAAAATGGGCCAATTCGACGCGAAAATGAACACTGGTCGGACCCATAGCACTGAACAGGAAGAACGTATTGTTCGCAGGACATGACGAAGGCGGGCGCGCATGCGGTCGCATCGCGAGTAGTAACCGCGAGGATCAACGGCGGCGGCCCGTTCGCCTACTTAAAGGCGACCCTCGAAGCCGTCGCCACGGGCCATCCGCAAGACCGTAACGACCAAAACCTGCCATGGAACTTCACGCCTTCAAGCTAAACCCGCGTGGTCCACAGCCGCCGCTTTCGGCTTACTTGCCGCGAGCTCAGTCTATTCTGTGAGAATTGCCAACTTAGCAGTCTTTTCCGTTTAGTCCTTGTTCAAATTATACACTGAAGGAGAGGTAGGCTACGGCGGCAGCGCCCTCCCGCAACCAAAAAATACTATAACTACAATGCATTACGCCCCGCCAACAGCGGGGCTTTTTGCCGTCCAAATTCCAGGTCAACAAAACGGGGCAAACGTAAGCTTCCGCCGTCGCTGCTCTGCAGTGCGTAGCGGGTGATCGGTAGTGTTCACCGCGGGATCGCTCACACCATGCTTGCGACATAGCTCTTTCGCACCGAGCCCAGCCTGATGCTCTTTCAATATTCCAATGATTTGTTCTTCGCTGAAACGGCTTCTCTTCATCGTCTGTCTCCTCAGTTGGAGAACAGGCTAACAAAAAACGCAGGACTTTTCAGGGGAGCAGGTCAAGATGGGCTATAATAGGGCAGGTGTGCCGCGCGCAAATCTTTACGATCTGCGATACCTCTTCAGTTGTCTCTGGAAAGGCCACGGCGTGCTATAGCCTTCGTCTCGACTGTGGACGTCGAGGATCGACACACCTTGAGACAGGCGATCACCGAGACATGCCCTGAGTTCTTGCAACGCTTACGATTGATCTGTCCGTGTCACTTTGCTCATAGCGCTACATTCAAACTTCTGGCGGTGGTGTTGCGGAAGGAGCGCCGATATTCATTGCGAGCTCCTGGCCACCATAGGCTTCAATCATTGCATCCTGATCCGCGAAAGCCAGATCGTTTATCTTGGCGGGGTCGCAGATCTTGCGCAGTTCGTTTTCGAGATCGGCAAGAACTGTCGCGCACTCAGGGTCCTGCCCTCGGTTGTTCGTCTCTTCGGGATCTTCTGCCAAATTAAACAGTTCGGGTTCGAACGTGTGATAGTGGATCAGCTTCCAGTCACCCTTGCGCAGCATATAAGCGGCAGAGACTGCGCCGACCGCATGGTATTCGCTGAACACTATGCGGTCGGGATCGTTTGGAGCCGCTACGATGTCATAGAGTGAACGGCCTGGTCGGGTCCCTTCCAATGTGGCACCGAAATGGTCTATAATCGTCTGCGACACGTCGATAAGGCTGACCGGTGTCTCACAAAGTTTCGTGGGTCCGCCGGGCTCTGCCAAGATCATCGGAACCGCGACCGATTCTTCGTACATGTTGGACTTTCCCCAAAGCCCGCGCGCGCCGACGTTGTCGCCGTGATCGGATGTGTAGATAACCGTGGTGGTGTCCAACTGACCCGTTTCCTCAAGTGAGGCCATCAGCTTGCCGATATTGTCGTCCAGAAACGAACATAGTGCAAAATAGCATGCAGCTGCCATCCGACGTTCGTCGTCGTCAGTGAAACCTTCGTCACCAGCAAGGGCTGAGTTCTGTTTCTGAACCCAAGGGTGGTTCACGAAGCCATCCAACGTGTGCAGTTTAAAGGGTGGCAGGCTGTCGAGTGGGTAAAGGTCGAGATACTCCTGCGGCACGACAAGCGGAAAGTGCGGTGCGACAAGGCCGACATAAAGACACCATGGATCGGCAGGTTTCTTGGCCGCGTCCGCGAACCATTCACAAGCCCGCTCGACAACTGCTGTGTCGTAACGTGTATAGCTGCTTTCGCCCGGGCCTATGTAGGGGCCCAGCATCCGGCCTTCCTTGCGTACCCTTTCGTCTTCGCGTCGGATCGAACCCCAGACCATGCCGTGACCACCGACGACCTGCATCGGGATATGCTCAACGTCAAAGCCCGCTGGATCTTCCTCGGCGCGGTAGTGTAGTTTGCCAATGGATTCAACACGAACGCCTGCATCCTGAAGCGCATGGCCCCAACCACGCGGTTTGCCTGTGTAGGGCATGGCGTTGTCCCATAGTCGGATGTCATGGACGTAACGACCGGATGCAAACGAGGCCCGAGCGGGCACGCAGATCGGTGAAGGCGTGTAACCCCTGGTGAACCGGATACCTCGCGCCGCCAGCTTGTCGAGGTTCGGCGTTTTCACTAGAGGGTGACCGGCGCAAGACAAAGCACGCGACTGGTGCTCGTCTGACATGATAACGAGAAGGTTCTTCGATCGGGTCATGGGTTAGTCCTTGGTCTGCGGGATATTCAGGAAATCAATGGATTCTGCCGCGCGCGCGAGAGCGTGGATGGCAGGCAGGATCATTTCTCGTTGTTCGGGCGACAGAGCCGCAAGCAGATGCGCCTGTCGCGCTGCAAGTTCGGGAGCAAGGCGCGCATGCGCCTGAATGGCTTTGTCGGTCAACGAGACCTCGAACTGCCGCTGATCCTGCGTGCAGGGGCGGGTGGTTATATAGCCTTCATCAACCAATGCGTTTACCGTCTTGCTGAACTGGCTCTTGTCGATGCCCGCGCTCTTGCGGATGTCGGTTGACTGATTGCTTACGCCCACGGCCACCACACGGATGATACGCCACTGCGGTAGCGTCAGCGTTCCATGCCGCACCAGAATGGCGCGGGCCTGAGCGGCCAACTTGGAGCTTAGCTGTGTGATCTGGAACGGCAGTAAAAGAGCCAGATCGAACCCGTCAATCGTTTCGTCTGTCCGTTGTTTGTCGTCCATCTGCGGTCTCCTCTTAAGGTAAAATCTTACCATGTGGTGGAATTGTCAACCTTAACGTTGACAATTCCACCAGTTCGGAGGAGGCTTATGATAATTGTTCTGGGAGGACACAATGAAACAAATTTTGAAAACAATAATTCTGGCGATCGCCGTTCTGACTGTGCCTGTAGTCGGCCATTCCGAAGAGTGGACGCCACCCGGGCCAATTACGATGATGATCGGCTTTGCGGCAGGCGGTGGAGCTGATACTCAGGCCCGCTTGGTCGCGCAGGGCATCGAAGCAAAATACGGTTGGAAAATTCTTCCGCAGCAAGCCACTGGCAACAGCGGTCTGAGCCTTGCCGCTGAACTGGCCAAAGCCCCAAACGACGGTACGGCCATCGGTATGGTCGTGTCTGAGACCCTGACCTACAGCGCGCTCGCTGCCGCTGACGCTGAGCTTCAACTTGAGAAGTTTACCTCTCTGGCCACCACGGCCAGCTTCGAGATGGGTCTTGTGGCCATGGCTGATGGTGATTTCAAAAGTTGGGATAAGGTGGTCGAGGCCTCGAAACAGGGTAAGCAGATCCGTTTTGGCACAGCTTCCGAACGGCAGGCCGATGTTGCCTACCTTTTCGGAAACTCTATTGGCATCGACTTTAACATTGTTCAGGTCAAAGGCGGCGCGGGTGTGATGAACGGCCTGCGAGGTGGTGACCTGGATATCGGCTGGGTCGCGGGAGCTCAATCCAAAGCAGTTCAGCAAGGCGAGATGGTCAACATCGCCTCAGGTATCCCGGGGAAGTTGAAAGATTCGCCGGACGCTCCTCTGATCACCGATCTGGGAAGCCCATTCGATCTGGCCGGCTATTTTATGTTCATTGCACCGGCAAACCTTGACCCGGCCGCACGGAAAGCAATCGGCGCTGCGATCAAGGACGTTCTTGAAGACCCGACGTCCGAGGCAAATGCGCTCGTCACCAAAGGATTCGGAGGTCCTGATGTGATCACTGACGAAGCACTGGACGCGCGCATGACCGAATTTGAGACATCGGCGGCGAAGCTTCTTGAACAGGCTCAATCAAACTGATCCGAGCCAACGCAAGGAGGCCCGCAATGCGCCGCAATTACACGGATCTGGCCCTCGGCCTTGGCGTTTTGTTACTGGCGCTCTTGGCAATCTTCGCTTGGATACCAAATGACAGTGCGACTGCGGCAATCATGAAAGTTCGGGGGCGTGTGTCTATTGGCGATGCCATGGCCCCGATCGCTGCCTTTGTTCTTGTGGCTGTTGCCGGGCTTCTCATCGCTTGGAAAGCGCGTAAGAAAGAGGTGACCTACTATATCTCGCGTCGTAACTGTGCGTTTATCGCGCTTTTGACGAGCATGTTTCTTGTTTCCATCTTGCTAATGCGGTGGACTGGTCCGGTGTTGGTCTCGCTTTTCGGTCCTGAAGATTCCACCTACCGCGACCTAAGGGACACCATGCCTTGGAAGCTTAGCGGTTTCGTTGTTGGCGGCACGTTTCTGGTCAGCGGCCTGATGTCTCTTATGCAGCGCAAGCCAAGCTGGACGTCGATCTTTGTTGGAGTGTTAACGGTCACTTTCCTCATCGCAGTCTTTGATGTCCCTTTCCCCGATCTTCTTCTGCCACCTAATGGTGATCTATGACCGAAGTCCTAAGCTACATCTGGCTGGGTATTCTTGCGGTTTTCCAAGGTCCGGAGTTGTTCAGCCTTTTAGGTTTCGGAATCCCGGTGGCTCCGGTCATGGTCTTGGGCGGCTTGCTGACCGGAATCGCGGTAGGCGCAACGCCGGGCCTTGCAGGGCCGATGGCAATGGCGATTTCCCTTCCCATCCTCATTTCGGTGTTCGGCTTCACATCTGACGCCCTCTTGCCTGTCTTCGGCTTCCTAATCGGCATCATGAAGGGAGCGACAGTCGGTGGGGCCGTGCCCGCGATACTCTTCAACATGCCTGGAACACCTGACGCGCTAATGACTACTCTCGACGGATATCCCATGGCCCGTGCCGGCCAGCCGCGACGAGCATTGCGGATTGCTCAGCTTTCTTCGGTTTCGGGCGATACCTTTTCGGATGTCGTGCTGTTTATCTGTGCGCCGTTTCTTGCGGTGCTGGTCGAGGGCTACCTGGACTTGCCTGAAAAGACAGCGCTTTTAATCCTGTCGATTTCTTTTGTAGCAGCAGTGATGGGCAGCTCGGTTGGAAAGGGACTTCTGTCGGTGGGTCTTGGCCTTGTCGTGGCTTTCGTGGGGACCGGGCAAGCGTTGACGCCACGGCTAACCTTCGGCATCCCAGAACTTGCAGGCGGCTTTCCTTTTATTGCTGCCATTCTTGGCATACTTATCGTGGGCGAAATATTTAAGAGTGTCGAGGAAAGCGTTCGCGACATATCTTCCGACCGCCGCAATAAAGACGCGGGTCCCAAAATCGCAGCCTCGGACGGACTGCAGCCCGGAGACCTGCGCCGTATCGCGCCCTATGTCGGGCGTGGTGCCATCATCGGTACAATAATCGGCGCTCTGCCCGGTGTTGGATCGACCTTGGCGGCAACGCTTAGCTACACGCTTGCCTCGCGGCGTCACAAAAAACGCAAAAGCGATGAAGACATAGACTTTGGGGCGGGTGCGCCTGAAGGCATTGCGGCGACCGAGGGTGCCAATTCAGCCGTCTCTGGCGCGAACCTTATTCCGGTGCTGTCGCTTGGTATTCCGGGCAACGCAGCTGCGGTTTTCCTGATCCTCGCGGCGGACAGTATCGGTGGCTTTAACCCTGGTCCGGCGGTTTTCCGGTTCACCACACCGGAGGTTAATCCAGAGCTAGTTATAGCGTTCGGAATATTTACGCTGATGTCGATAGGGAACTTGCTAAATTGGACAATCGGCGGTTCCGTCATGCGCTCAATGGGCTTCCTCGCTCGTGTGCCCAACCAAATTCTGTTGCCCATCGTGCTACTGATTACACTTACGGCGATCTATGTTCAGGAGACCAGCATCTTTGCGCTCTGGACCACTTTTGGATTCGGGATTGTTGGTTACCTTTTTCGCCGCTGTGACATTCCCGTTCTGCCGTTCGTGATCGCATTCATTCTGGCAGGACCACTTGAACAAACCGCGCGCGAAGCGTTCGCGGCAACTGGGGGAAATCCCTGGTTCCTGTTTAGCAGCTTGACGGCGGTGGTCTTTATGCTTCTGGCGATTACTTCTGTTGTTGGCCTCGGCCGACGATAAAGGCGCTGTTGAAGAATTGTTTGGGACTGTTGCATTAACTCTTATTGTCGGCCAGATTTTGGCATTTCAGGTTGAGCATTGCGCCAATCACAGTTCAAACATCATCGCTGACAGCGAAGCGCAGCCCGTAGTTCATAGCGATCGCGGAGGGCACTATCGCTGACCTGGCTGGGAGGGCACTATCGCTGGCCTGGCTGGAACGTATAGACGCGGCAAAGCTCGTTCGGTCGAAGTCACGAAAGGCGAACTCGCAAGACAATGCCGCTTGCGAAGGCTTCTTCGGGCGCCTGAAGACGGAGTTCTTCTATCCTCTGGATTGGCGGGCCTTCACCAATGAACACTCAAATCATGCACTGAAGGAGAGGTAGGCTACGGCGGCAGCGCCCTCCCGCAACCAAAAATAATTCTTCATTGCATTCAAAGGCTTGAGTTTTATCGCTCCGGCCTTTTTGCGTTTTGCCCCCCGAGCCAAGACGCAAGAGCGCCGCCAAAGCGATATGTAGGTCCAGCGGCGACATCCTGCGATTGCCGCCCGCATCCGCCTCGCAAGCAGGCAAGTTGAAATTTCAGGATTCGGCTCGGGTTGGCGTCTTGCCTGGTGAGTACAAGCCTCACAAACTTACAAAGTGTATTGGGATTTTCAGCAGCTTCTCCGCGCCTTAGATCAGAGAAGCAAGTGGTCCCTCGCATCGAATACCGCTGACGCACAGCCCACAAAGGGAGTCCAAAAGTCCTGTGTTTCTCATCCCGTTGCGCCCCGTTGTGCAGCGCATTGGGGGAATGGTCGGATGGCTCTGATCTCGCAGTAAATCATATCGCTATCCGGTTCATTTTGTCCGGAAATATACAATTTAGGGTTTGATCCCCTGACGGTTCATTTTTGCATTCAAGGTCCGGCGTGGGATCCCTAACTGAGCCGCCGCGCGGGCGGTGTTTCCACGGCATTGGTCAAGGACGCGCATAATTTCCAACGCTTCGAAACGCGCCACCCGATCTTTCAACGTGCCGGTCACGGCTAGATCACGGGTGTCCGTGACCCCATCCAGCCCTAGTATTCTTCGATGCGCTGCTTGTCGCAATTGGTGCGCGTTTCCGGGCCAGTCATGGCTTTGCAGTGCCTTTCGCTCGGCAAAGGCTATTTCGGGCACGGGCACACCATGGCGCGCGGCGGCCTGGGTGAGGAAGTGCACGAACAAAATCGGGATATCTGGCGTAATCTGACGCAAGGGGGGCATATCAATTTCGACACCTGCCAGTCGGTAATACAGGTCTTGTCGAAAGGCCCCTTGGGCAATCAATTCCCTCAGGTCTTTGCTGGCCGACGCAACCACCCGCAAATCAACTTCGATGGGCTCCCGTCCTCCAACCGGTTCGATCTGGCGTGACTGAAGCAGGCGCAACAACAGCGGCTGCAATTCAAGCGGCATCACATCGATCTGGTCAAGAAACAGCGTTCCGCCCTCTGCCAGGCCAACGCGTCCCGGCTGAAGGGTGCCGGACCCATCAATGCGACCGAACAGATCCACGTCGATGCCGCTGTTGGGAAGAGCGGCGCAATTGATCGTGACAAAAGGCCCGCTGCGGCCGGACTGAGTGTGCAGACTGCGCGCCGCCAGTTCCTTGCCGGTTCCGGTTTCGCCTTGCAGGATGACATCGACAGGCAGGCTCGCAATTTCGGTCAAACGCGCGCGGACGGCGGCGATTGCGGTGGTGTCCCCGACCAGATCAGCCCCCTCGACTTTCAGACGCTCGCGCAGCATCCGGACTTCCGCGTGAAGACGCCCGGCGGCCAGACTGCGCTCCACAACCGTCAGGAGATGGTCGGCGTCATAGGGTTTTTCCAGAAAATCCTGCGCGCCGCGTTGCATCGCACGCACCGCTTGCGTGACATCGCCGTGCCCGGTCAGCAGGATCAGCGGAAGATCGGCAGCAACGGACCGCACAGCTTCCAACACTCCGATCCCGTCAAGTCCGGGCATACGCAGGTCCGACAAGATAAGGTCAGGCAGCGGACCAGCCAAAGCGTCGCGTGCGGCAAGCCCCCCTGACAACGGGATCGGACGATGCCCCGCCGCCGCAATCAGATCACACAATCCCTCGCGGTGATCGTCGTCATCATCGACCACCCAGATACTGGCCGGGCTCATGCCGCAGACTTTCGGTTGCGCTGTTCGGCGCGGGGCAGTGTCACAGTCGCACAGGTGCCCTGACCCAGAGAGGCGTCGTAATGCAGGGTGCCGTGAAAATCCTGGACGATGGACTGGCTGATCGCCACGCCCAGTCCCAGCCCCTCGCCGTCCTGTTTGTGGCTGAAGAACGGTTCTCCGATTTTGGCGATTGCCTCGGCGTCGAGCCCGACTCCATTATCCTTTACCGTCACAATCACGGCCTCTGGCGTGACCTCGCGCGTGACCACAACCTGACCCGCTGCGCTGGCCACCACCGCGTCCAGTGCATTCAGCAGCAGATTGACCAGCACCTGCTCCAATCGCACCATTCCGCCCATCACCGGCGGTGCGTCACCGGGGCAATCACAGGTCAGTTGCGCTCCGATGTCATCTGCACGGTGGCGGACAAGCTCGATGGCGTTTTCGATCACCCGGTCCATGTCGACCGGGGTCAGGGTGCCGGTATCCTTACGGCTGAAGCTTTTGAGGTGCTTGATCGTCCGCAGCATCCGCCGGATATGTCCGCGTGTGGTTTCTATCCGTTTTGCCGTTCCGCGGTGGTCCCGCGTCCCGCCAATGGCAGCGGCGGCCAAGGTCGCCTCCATCGCGGCAAGCGGCTGGCTGATTTCGTGGACGATGGCGGCGGACATGCGGCCGAGAGCAGCCATCTTTTCGGAGTGGATTAGCGCGTCCTGGGCACGGGTCAGCTCGGATTCCGCAGCAATGCGGGTTTCGATCTCGGCAGCCAGCTCGCGTGTCCGCCGTTCGACCTGTTGCTCCAGCAACCGGCTTTGCTGCAACCGCATGCGGATCATCCGTCGGCGCTGTAGCAGCGTCTGCACCAGCAATGCCGCGGCCAGTGTGGTCAGCCCGAGGATCGCTGCCGTTGCGAGTGCCGTCAGCCGTGCGTCGGCAACCGGGTTGGCCTGGATCACCTGCCAGTCGTCTTGTTCCATCGGCAAACGACGCAGCAACAGCGCCCGTCCGGCAAGATCCACAGGCTGTACATCGGTCAATGACGAGGGAAGTGCGGCCAGAAGGGCCTTGGATGAATCGAAATCGACCCCTTCGTAACTTCGGGTCACCGCGATCTGTGCGCGGGTTCGCGCATCCAAGGCAAACAGAGGCCGATATAGCCATTCGGGCTGACCTGACAGAAAAATGATGCCGTCTGCATCGGCAATAGCCGTATCGACCGCGGCCAACCGCCATGTTGCCTGTAAAGGTGTGAGGTCAATTTTGACCACCAGAACGGCGATATCGCCGCCCCCCAGTTCCACGCGCGACGACAGGAAATATCCCGGTCGTCCGGTTGTCACCCCGATCCCGTAGAACCGACCGGTGCCCGTCTCGATGGCATCGCGGAAATAGGGTCGGAAACTGTAATCTTTTCCGACGAAAGTATCCGGCGTGTTCCAGTTGCTGGCGGCGATAGCGATGCCCGACTGGTCCAGCAGGTACAGCTGATCGGCGCCGGACACGGCGGCAATGGTCTCAAGATAACGGTTCGCGTCGGCAACGGCCTTGGCATTCTGCGGTGCCGTGACCGCCCGACTGATCCGAACGTCCTCTTCCGCCACCTCGGGGAGATAGCGGAACCGGTCGATCTCGGTCTCGATGGATCGACGCGTCAGAGTCAGCGACTGATCCAGCGTTTCGGCCAGGCGTAAAATCTCCATCCGATACGCCATCAGGCCGCCAAAGCCTGCGACCAGCAGTGCAAGGCTCAGCATGAGCGAGAAGGTGCGTATATGGCTGGTGCGGATCATGGCTCTTAGTCTGGCATGGGTTCGGTCCGTTTTACAGCCTCCCTTTTACAAGGCGCGACCTTGATTGGCGCGGCGCGGTCGGCGCCGATGACCCGGCATTGTCCGTCTGCGCATAAGGTCCAGCCTGCGCCCGTTGCTCCCGAGGCCGCCAGCATCAGTGCCGGCACCTCAAGATGGCCGGGAGAAACCCACCAGCCATCTTTCAGAACCGCATCAGGTCCTGGCTCCATCCCCGCGCCCGAGCCCTTGAGGCGCGATTGTTCGAGGGTCAGCATGTGACCGTTGATCCGCCAGTCTTCTTGCCAGACGACGTGTTCGACCGAATGGGTCCAGCTCAGTGTGAAGGACCCCAGCGCCAGGTGCAGCAGTGTGGTCCCCACGGTCAGACAGCCGGTCACGCAACAACCCTGCGCCGTGTGAGGACGACGCCGCCGACAAAGAGCGCCGCCAGGGCAAAGCCGATCTCATCGGTGGCAGGCAAGGCCGCGATCAGCGTTGCCGCAGCGACGACGCCCAGGATGCGCAGTGGCCATCCCAGCGGTTGGCCCAGCCATCCGATTACCGCAGCACCCCACATGCCGATGCACAGGATCGTCTTGAACACGATATAGGCAACGGCAGGCCAATAGCCGATCGCCTCTGCCAGAGGGCCCCCCGCCTGCAACATCAGGGCAGGCGTGTAGACCGCCATGAAGGGAATGACGAAACCTGCCGCTGCGACCTTGATCGCCTCGATGCTGATCTTCAGCCCACTTTCCTTGGCAATCGGTGCGGCTGCAAAACATGCAAGGGCAACAGGCGGCGTCAGATCGGCAAGGATGCCAAAATAGAAGACAAACATGTGACTGACGATCAACGGCACGCCAAGCTCAAGCAATGCCGGTCCGGCAATGGACGAGGTGATGATGTAGTTGGGGATCGTGGGGATCCCCATGCCCAGCAGGATACAGGTGAACATTGTCAGGATCAGGCTCAGCAGCAGGCTGCTTTGCCCAACGGCCACGATAAACTGGCCAAATGTGTTGGCCGCTCCCGTCAGGGTCATCGTACCGATGATGATGCCCACCAGAGCGCAGGCCACACCAACCGGCAACGCGGTTTTGGCCCCTTCGGCCAGCGAGTCCCGGCACAGGATCAACGTAGCGCGTCCGCCGCGTGACAGGGCACACCACAGGACAAGCGCCACCAACGCCGCAATCAACACGTTGATGCCAAACTGCAGGAACCCTGCGGCGACCAGCCCCAGACACATCCAGAACACCACGCGCATCGCCCCTGCCGGAAGGTTCAGCACGGCTGAGCCGCCCAGGATTAACAGAACAGTCAGTCCCAGGCCGATGGTCCCGGCAAACAGCGGTGTGTAGCCCCCGAACAGCAGGTAAACCAGCACACCCAGCGGCACGAGCAACATCCAGTTTTCCCGGATCGCCTTGCGGGCGGAAGGCAGCTCTTCCTTGGTCAGGCCGCGCAAGCCGTGGCGACCGGCCTCAAGATGCACCATCCAGAAGGCCGAGGCGAAATACAGCATCGCGGGGATCAGCGCGGCCTTTACAACCTCGACATAGGCCACGTCCAACGTTTCAGCCATGATGAACGCAACGGCCCCCATCACCGGCGGCATGATCTGCCCGCCCATCGACGCAGTGGCCTCGACACCCCCGGCAAAGGCGGGCCGATAACCGAACTTCTTCATCAGGGGGATTGTGAACTGACCTGTGGTCACCACGTTTGCAACGCCCGACCCCGAAATCGTCCCCATCAGTCCCGACGACACCACTGCGACCTTGGCTGCCCCGCCCTGCCGCTGGCCGAACAGACCCAACGCGACATCGGTGAACAGCCGGATCATCCCGGCGCGTTCAAGAAAGGAACCGAACAGGATAAACAGGAAAATATAGGTCGAAGACACATAGGTCGGGATGCCGTAGATGCCTTCGGTTCCATAAGCCATGTGGTCGATGACCTGCGAGAAATCGTAGCCGCGGTGGTTCAGCGGTGCCGGAAGATATTCCCCGAACAGGCAATAGGCGAGAAACATGCCCGCAATCAGCGGCAGGGCAAAGCCCATCATCGTCCAGGCCGCGGCAAACACGACGACCAGTGCCACGACACCGACGACGATATCCTGCGTCAGGGGACGCCCGGCACGCAGGATGAGCGGCTGATATTCCCACCACTGATACAAAGCGACTGCAACGCCGGCCAGGGCAAAGGCCCAGGCCAGAGCGCGCAAGGGGGCAGACATACTGCGACCATAGGCGATTAGGGGAAAGGCCAGCAATGTCAGGAAACCGACATGCACCGCACGGGTGACCTGGCTGGACAAATCGACAAGATGCGCGGCGGTAACAATCTGAAAGACCGAGAAGATGACCGCGATCCAGAACAGCAGGCGGCCTATGGGACCTGCGCCGAATGACAACTCATGCCCCTCTTGAGGGCTGGGGGGCGAAACGGGATTGGACATGTGAACACCTGACAAGCGTTGGATAACCGGATGGGAGCCGCCAACGGGGCGCTCCCATCCTTGTGACGACAAACGGGCGTGGGTTACTTGAGAATGCCCATCTCGCGGTAATACCGCTCTGCACCGGGATGCAGCGGGATCGGCATACCGTCCAGTGCCTTCGTCATGTCAATCTGCGCCGCAGCTTTGTGCGCAGAGACCAGCGTATCAAGGTTTTCGAACAACTGTTTGGTCATCTGATATGCCAGTTCGTCACTGACATCTTCGTGGGTGACAAGAAAGTTCGAAACAGCAACGGTCGGCACGTCTTCGGTTTGGCCATCATAGGTGCCGGCGGGTATTGTGGCCGCGACATAGGGCGCGCCCAGTTTTTCAGCCACTTCGGCAGGGATCGCGACAACATTGATTGGCAGTGAAGATGCCAGATCGCGGATCGACGCTACCCCAAGGCCTGCAGATTGCAAGGTTCCGTCCAATTGGCGGTTCTTGATCAGCTCGACCGATTCCGCGAAGGGCAGGTATTCAACCTTGCCAAGATCCTCATAGGACATCCCCATGGCACCAAAGATCGCCCGCGCGTTCAGTTCTGTACCGGATGCAGGCGCGCCCACAGACAGGCTTTTGCCTGCCAGGCCGCTGAATTCGGTAATGCCGCTGTCTGTGGCAGCTACGATCTGAATGTAGTTGGGATAGATCGCGGCGATGCCGCGCAGCTTGTCCAGCTTTTCGGGAAAGCCCGCATCGGCGTTGCCTTCCCAGGCCATCGCAACACTGTCACCAAGCGCAAAGCCCAGTTCACCACGGCCGCTTTGCAGTAGGTTCAGGTTCTCGACGCTGGCCTTTGTGGACTGCACCTGTGTGCGTGCACCTTCGATCTTTTCGCCGTAGATATTGGCCAGACCTGCACCCAGCGGGTAATAAACGCCCGAGGTGCCCCCGGTCAGCACGTTGATGAAATCTTGGGCCTGTGCCGCGAAAGGCACCGTGGCCAATGTCGACACCAGCGCACAACCGCGAAGTGCGGATTTGAGATTGATCATGATTTTTCCTCCCAGAAAAGTTCTGCGGTCCGTCGGACCAACGTAGGCAATAGTGGGATTTGCCGCGCCTGGCTGACAAGAACATGCGCGCAAACACACCGATAATATCTGGCAGTAAATGACCAAGAGGCTGGCCAGAAATGGCCAGCGTGTGAACGGGCAGACAAATGGGATTTTCCAACGATCGCGCTTTGCATGAGCGTGACGGGCGAAGTCAAAGGGAGGAAGCTGTGACGACGTCTGTTCAGAAACGTTTCTGAGAAATCAGGTCACGAAGGTCCTTTTTCATGACCTTTCCCATGGAGTTTCGAGGCAAGTTGTCGATTGTGACGATCTCTTTGGGTAGTTTGTACTTTGCCAGAGACTGGGCAAGCACGTTTTTCAACGCAACCGGGTCAACCGCACCTTTGGTGGTTTCAACGACAATTGCGATCACGCGCTCGCCGAAATCGGGATCGGGCAGGCCGATCACCGCGCTTTCGTCCACCTCGGGTTGCGCGTCTATGACCGTTTCAATTTCTTTGGGATAGATGTTCAGGCCGCCCGAAATAATCAGGTCTTTTGAACGTCCCACGATGGTGACGTATCCGTCGGCGTCGATCTCACCCAGATCACCGGTTCGGAAATAACCGTCTGTCGTGAACGCGTCGGCGGTTTTCTCCTTTAGCCCCCAATACCCCTTGAACACATTCGGGCCTTTGACCTGAATCTCTCCCGCCGCGCCCGGATAGGCATGGTCAATGCGCAAATCCACATCGGGCAACGGCATGCCAACGGTTCCCGGTTTCCGAAGCCCGGTTAGCGGGTTTGATGTGTTCATCGAGGTTTCGGTCAATCCGTATCTTTCAAGAATTCGGTGACCAGTGCGGTTCTCAAACGCCTGATGTGTTTGCGCAAGCAAAGGTGCGCTGCCCGAGATGAACAGACGCATGTTCCGGCTGATCTCAGGTGTGAATGCAGGCGACGCCAGCAGGCGTGTATAGAACGTGGGAACGCCCATCATCACGGTGCAGTCGGGCAAGGCAGAAATCACACGATCGGGGTCGAATTTTGGCAAGTAGACCATGCGCGCACCGGCCAGAAGGCTGACATTACACGCCACAAACAGCCCGTGGCTGTGATAGACGGGCAGTGCATGCATCAAGGTGTCCGCTTCGGTCATCCCCCACAGATCGACAAGGGCTGCCGCGTTCGACAAAAGGTTGTCGTGGCTCAGCATTGCCCCCTTGGGGCGACCGGTCGTGCCCGAAGTATACAGGATCGCGGCCAGATCATCACCGGTGCGCTCTGCCTTGACCGGCAGTGCGCGGGTCTGTTCGGATTGCCAGCTTCCTGTACCATCTGCGGCCATCGTCACCAAACGCGCCGACATCCGTGCCACGATACTTTCAAGATCCGGTGCCCGCGCGGGATCGCAAAACAGAACCGATGCCCCACAATCCTGAATGAAGAAAGCGACTTCCTGATCGGTATAGGAGGTGTTGAGGGGCAGGAAAACCGCGCCCACGTGCAGACAGGCCGCATAAAGCGCAAGTGCGGTTGGCGATTTTTCCACCTGTGCGGCGACACGATCACCCGCTTTGACGCCAATGGCGGCAAGGGCTGCAACAAGACTGGCGACGGTGCCCGCAAAGTCCTGATGCGACAGGATTGTGCCCTCAGGCAGGTGCAGAAACGCGGTGCTGGATGCTGCGTGCGGTTCAAAGATCGCGTCGTAAAGGTGGTTCGCCATGTCTTTACCGGCCTTTGAACACGGGTTTGCGCTTTTGCGCGAAGGCGGCTCGGCCTTCGGCGTAATCATCGCTTTGAAAGCAGGCCGATACGGCTGCGTCGATATCGTCCAAGCCCGCCGGGGCGGCCTGTTCCAACGCACCGCGAATGGCCATTTTGACGGCCTTCATGGTCAACGGGGCATTCTGCGCGATTGTGCGAAGATAGCTTTCGGCGGCATCGTCGAACTCCTCAACCGGCAGGATTTCATTGATCAACCCCATGCGCTGCGCCTCTTGCGCGTTGTATTGTTTGGCGGAATAGAAAATCTCGGCTGCATTTGCGGGGCCGACAACATCGACCAATGTCTTGACCCCGGCGTAGCGATAGCCAAGCCCCAGCTTTGCAGCAGGGACGGCAAAGCGGGTGTCTTCCGCCGCGATCCGCAAATCACAGCCCAAGGCGGTGCCCAGGCCGCCACCGACGCACCAGGTGCGTATGACGGCGACAGTGGGCTTTAAAAGCCCCGCGATCGCAGCACCGGCTTCCTTGCCTGCCGCGTCGTAGGTTGCCACCTGCTCGGGCGTGTTGCGTTTTTCTGCGAATTCGCTGATGTCGGCACCCGAGATGAACGAAGACGTGCCTTCACCGCGCAATGCGACGACCCGCACGTTGGCGTCTTGTTCGAACTGTTTGATGATGCCCGGAATCTGCAGCCACATGTTATAGGTCACCGCATTGCGGCGGCGTGGATTGGAAAAAACCATCCAGCCGATTCCGTCCTTTACGTGTGCTTGGACTTGCGGCGTGTATCCGTCTGCTTCGGCGATGGGTTCAACGGGTGTCATACGACTTTCCTTTCTTTCAGCGCAGCGACTTCGTCGGTCGACAGGCCAAGTTCCTGCAATATCGCGTCGCTGTGCTGGCCTGCGTCCGGCGTTGCGGAATGCATAACAGGTGTTGCACCGGACAGAACGATCGGTTGGCCCAGCACGCGCTGGGTTCCTCGCTGGGGATGCTCTACTTCAACCACCAAACCAAGTGCAGCAACTTGCGGATCGGCGAAAACGGCATCAATCTTGTTGATCGGCCCACATGGAATCCCCGTCGCTATCAGGGCGTCGGTCAAATCGCCACTGGTGCGGGTGCGGGTGATGTCGAACAGCAGCGCGTTCAGTTCGTCCCGATGCTGAAATCGCAGGCGCGCCGTGGCAAAGCGGGCATCGTCGGCCAGGTCTGTCCGGTCGATGACGGTGCAAAAATCCTGCCACATCCGGTTTCCTGTAACGGCGATGTTCATACTGCCATCGGAAGTGGGATAGACGCCCATCGGCACCGCAGTGGGATGGTTGTTGCCCGCCTGCTCGGGGACCACGCCGTCGATCAGCCAGCGCGCGGCTTGAAAATCCAGCATCGCCACCTGTGCCTGAAGCAGGCTGGACTGTACCCATTGTCCGACGCCCGTGCGTTCGCGGTCGAGCAAAGCCATGAGAATGCCAGTGGCGCAGAACATACCTGCGGTCAGGTCCGCGACCGGAATGCCCACGCGCACTGGGCCTTGCCCCGGCAAGCCTGTGACGGACATCAACCCGCCCATACCCTGCGCGACCTGATCAAAGCCCGGGCGCTCCGCATAAGGACCTGTCTGGCCAAAGCCGGAGATCGACCCCAGCACCAGCTTCGGGTTGCGGGCGTGAAGGCTGTCCCAGTCCAGTCCCAGACGCTTTTTCACGCCAGGACGGAAATTTTCGACCAGTACATCGGACTTGTCGACAAGGCGCATCAGGATGTCGCGCCCATCGGCGCTTTTGAGGTCCAGCGTCAGGCTGCGTTTGTTGCGGTGCAGGTTCTGAAAATCCGAACTGTCGCGATCTGCATAGCCACTGGCGTCGTCCGGCGGTTCGATCTTGATGACATCCGCCCCCCAGTCGGCAAACTGTTTAACGCAAGTTGGGCCGGACCGGATACGGGTCAGGTCAAGAACGCGGAATCTGTCAAGAGGTCCGATCAGATGATTGGTCATTATGCACCCTCCACCGGAATGATCCGGCTTTCCTGAATCGAGATCCAGACTGGTGCGTCCATGTCAAAAACCTGCTCGGCGGGTGCCGCCGCACGCAGGCTCATGGCGCGGCCTTCCAGCGCCAGCCCGTAATCCCAGCGTTCCCCCAGAAAGATCCGCTCGTCGATGCGCGCCGGAAGGTGCAGCACGCCCTCAGCCCGCTCGGGTTTGTCATTGCCCCGCAAGCTGAGTTTCAGGTTTTGAGGTCGGACAGAGGCAAGCACGCCGCCCGACCTGACTTCGGCCGACGGTACGGAGAACCCCTCGAAGTGCATTTCGCCCGCCTTGGCATGGCCTTCGATCAGATTGGTGCGGCCGATAAACTCGGCTGCGAACCGTGTGCGGGGGCGTGCATACAGACGATAAGGCTCGTCGATCTGCTCGATGCGCCCCGCCTTGATTACGGCGACACGGTCCGAAATGGCCATCGCCTCTGATTGGTCATGGGTTACGTAGACGGTTGTGATGCCAAACTCGACGTGCATCCGTTTGATCTCGGTGCGCATTTCCTCGCGCAGGTTCGCGTCGAGGTTCGAAAGCGGTTCGTCCAGCAGCATCACCTTGGGTTGCACTGCAACCGCACGGGCCAACGCCACGCGTTGTTGCTGTCCGCCCGACAATTCGGAAGGATAGCGTTCGGCCAGATGGCCAAGCTGCACGACGCCAAGGATTTCCCCGACCCGTTTCTTGATCTGGTCCGCAGGCAGTTTTTTCATGCGCAGGCCAAATCCGACGTTCTGGGCCACTGTCATGTTGGGCCAGATCGCGTAGCTTTGAAAAATCATCGACATGTCACGGTTTTCAGGGGCGACGACGCCCTTGGGCGACGAAATTTCGCGGCCGTCCAGTTCGATGCGTCCTTGGGTCGGGGTGATGAACCCGGCGATCATGCGCAGCGTCGTGGTCTTGCCGCAGCCTGAAGGTCCCAACAAAGACAGGAACTCTCCGTCTGCGAGTGTCAGCGAGATATTATCTGCCGCACGGAACCCGCCGTAGTCCTTCACCAGGCCGTCCAGTATCAATTTGGTCATTTCAGTTCCTTCTCAGCATGAAGTCGCGTCCAAGCAAACGCATGCCGATTGCGACGACGGTGGAGGTGACGACAAGCAGCACCACGCCCATGGCGGCCAATGTTTCGTAATCACCCTGTTCGCTCATATCGAGCGTCAGGATCGATATGACCCGGTTTTGATGACTGGTCAGGAACATCGCGGTCGACAGTTCGCGAGAGCAGATCACGAACACCAGAATCCAGACGCCCATCAAGGATTTCTTGAGCACCGGAGCAACCACTTCGACCATGGCACGCATGCGCGATCCTCCATGAATCCGAACCGCTTCTTCCAGCTCGGGGTTCAGGCTGCGGATACCTGATGCGCAAGACACAAAGGCGATGGGCAAAAAGCGGGTGATAAACGCAAGGATGATGATCAGGCTGGAGCCGTAGAGCGAAAAGGGCGGGCCTGCGAAGGCTGCATAGAAACAGATCGCCAATACGATCCCCGGCACCGCCACGGGTGCGACTGCCAGAAAGGCCAGCGCGGACGAATAGGGGATCAGCTTTCGGATCACCACATAGGCTGTCAGGAATCCAAGGACGGTACAGGCCGTGGCCGATGCCAGCGCAAAGTAAACGGTGTTGAACATCGCTTCGCGCACTGTGGCCTGCTCGAACAGGATGGCCCGGTAATTGTCCAGCGTCAGGTTCGACAGAACAGGTGCCTTGGCCCAGGCGATCTGGAAAGACGTAGATGCCAGGATGCCTGCGGGCAAGATGACAGCAAGCAAAGTCACAGCCACCCCATGCGCAAGGAACAACCATTTCCAACGTCCCACGCGCATCGCGGTGCGCGCACCGCCCTTGCCGCTGACAGCCACGTGGCCGCCGCGCAAAAGCAGCCGTTGGGCGCCCAGCAAGACGACCGTTATCAGAACCAAAGGAACAGAGAACGCCATCGCCAGCTCGATTTTCGCGGGATATTCGAAAAAGGTGGTAAGCTGCGTGGTGGCCACGTTGAACCTTGCGGGGATCGCAATCAGCGCAGGCGTTCCATAAAGGGCAATTGTCTCAAGAAACACCAGCATGATCGCCCCCAGGATCGCGGGTAGCGCGAGGGGCAAGGTGATGATCCAGGTTGTCCGCATTGGTCCGGCGCCGTGGATCGCGGCGGCTTCCTCCATCTCGGACGAGATGAGATCGAGCGCAGAAGTGGCAAAGATGAAAATCAGCGGAAAGACATTCAGGGCGATGACAAAGGCCAGCCCCCAAAGGCTGAAGATATTCACCAACGGGTCTTCGATGCCGGTCAGAGACGTCCATATCTGGTTGATCCAGCCCGCGTTGGGGCCGGCCAGCAGGATCCACCCGATTGCGCCCAGAAACGGTGGCATGATGAACGCGCCCAACGTGCCGAAGTAGAATAGCGACCGGCCCGGAATGTCGGTGCGGGACACGACCCACGCCATAGGCAAGGCCATCGCCACCGACATAATCACGGTAACGACGGCCAGTTGGACGGTGTGCCAATAGGCAAGTAGATAGCGGCTGCGACGTGCCACATCGAAAAAGTTTGCGACAGTGAAGCTACCCGTTTTCGGGTCGCTGAAGCTTTCTATAAGCAGACGGGACATCGGGTAGACAACCAGTCCGACCAGAATGGCCGTCAACAGTCCGAAAACCACCAGCGACCAGTCGAATTTTGGTCTGCGCGCCAAAGGGCGCAGACCATCAACATTTGCGATATCCGTCACTGTCAGATTCCGAACGTGTCACGGAATTTTTCAGCAAGCACGGGAATGTCGTTTACAATCTGATCAGGCGTCGCCGTGATAACCTTGATCTCGTCCAGTGCGGGGACACCCGGTTGCAGCGCAATGCCTGCTCTGATCGGCGTGCCGAACTGTTCTGCAATCACTTCGTTGAATTCGGCACCCAAGAGGAATTCCGAGAACAACTTAGCAGCGTTGGGGTGGGGCGCATTTGCCAGAATGCCGCTTGGGGACGTGATGATAACTGTCCCATCAGTCGGATAGACGTTGGCGATGGGATTGCCTTTGGACGCAGCGGCCAACGACGACGCGGCAGGACCCGCGCCAACGATGGTTTCGCCCGAGACTGTTGTGGTGACCACATCAATCGAAGATCGGCCGATGTAAGGGTTCTGGTCCAACATTTTTTCAAAGAACTCGTATCCATAGAGTTCTTCCATCTTCACGCCCCAGATGCCGACGTACCCGGAAAATCCGGGATGACCGATGGCAACCTTGTCCTTCCACTTGGGGTCCAGCAGATCCGGCCAGTTCTTCGGAGCATCGTCTTCGGCCACTTCATCGGTGTTGTAGACGATGCACATCGGACCCGCAGTCGTGACGTGGTACATATCGTCCGCGTCCAGGTTCTGAAATTCGGGAATGACTTCCATCTTGCGCACCGGCGCATAAGCCATCAACAGGTCACGTGATTTCAGGTCAATTGCGTGCGCAATGCTGGACGTGGTCAGGACGTCGCAATTGGCAACGCCGGAATCGATGTCCTGGTTCAGCCGCTGGAACGCCACGCCTGCAGTCGAGCGCACGACGTTGACTTTTATGCCGGGGAACAACTCGGTGAATTTCTGGCCGACAATCTCGGCGCTTTCCGAAGCCAGCGGCACGACGTACCAGGTGATCTCTCCTTCGGGCTTGGCGGCCTCGTATAGTGCTTGAATAGCGTCCTGCGCCATTGCCAGCCGTGGTGCCAGCGCAGATGCGGCAAGTCCGGTGACCACAAAGGTTCTTCTGTTAATCGACATCGTATTCCTCCCAGAATTGTTGATGTGAAACGCGGTCCCTGCCAAAGGGCGTTGCGACCGTGACACGTCTTGAAATCGTCTTGCCGGGCAAAAGAGCGTTGTCGATTGACCGGATCTTAGTCGGTGTTCTCGCTCTCCTTTTTGTGGGTCATGGTCGCAACAAGGTCCGCATAGACCCTGCCGCCCGATAGAATGTGATCACGCATCGCGGCCTGTGCTTCTTCGGGGTCGCCCTTCTCGATGGCTTTGACGACGTTGCCATGCTCGACCCACGACCGTTCAACACGAGACCGTTGGTACAGGCTGGACGTGTGATAGTACGCAAGGCGGCTGCGAGTCTGCCGGATCAGGTCCGCGATGTAAGTGTTGCGCGCGCCTTTGTAGATCAGGCCGTGAAACCGTCCGTTACATTCGATGTAACTTTTGCTGTCGTGGCTGTGTGCTGCGGCTTCACTTTCGGCGTGAACCGCGATCAATGCTTCCAACTCTTCTTGCCGGATGCGCTGGGCGGCCAGCGCGGCAGCTTCTGACTCCAGGCAGGCCAGAGTTTCCAGCATCGCAACGGCTTCGTCTGCGCTCAGCTCACTGACAACGGCACCGTGACGCGGTCGCATCTGCACAAGACCCGTTGCGGCCAGTTGCATGATGGCTTCGCGCGCAGGTGTGCGGGACACCTGAAATCTTTCAGAGAGCATTTTTTCGTCGATCAGGTCACCAGGGCGTAGCTTCCCACGGCTGATCTCCTTTTCGATTAGTCCTCTGACGGTATCGCTGGCACGTGCCATAAGATTCTCTCCTTGGCTTTAATGTATACGTAGATTGTTTGTCCGTATGCAATATAAAACTTTACGCGTACGTACTGGCGTTATATTACAACGGAAGTTTCGCCCGATTCAATATCTTGCATAGGAATAACCTCATGAAGACACAGGCTGTACGTATACACAGACATGGCGGACCCGAGGTGATGCGGCTGGACGAGATAGACTTGCCCGATCCGGCAACCGGGCATGTGCGCATCAAGAACACCTGCATCGGCGTCAACTACGCCGATATCTACGAGCGCGAAGGGGATCACGGGGGACCGCATTCGGCCAAGGAAATGCCGATTACGATGGGGCACATGGCGGTGGGCGTCATTGATGCCGTCGGCAAGGATGTAACCAGCCACACCCCTGGTGCGCGTGTCGGTTATATCGGGCCGAACAGCTATGCAACGTATACGAACATGCCCGCAGCAAGGCTTTTCAGCTTGCCAGACGCGGTCACGGATGATGTCGCGGGCGGTTATCTGTTGCGTGGCCTGACGGCTGAATACCTTTTGCGGCGTCTCTATAAGGTCGGGCCGGGGACAACGGCGCTGGTCCATGCGGCGGCGGGGGGCATGGGGCTTATCCTTGGGGAATGGGGCCGTCTGTTGGGCGCACGTATGATCGGAACGGTCAGCAGCGAAGCCAAGGCCGAAGTCGCGCGCGCCCATGGCTATGATGCGATCATTAACTATTCATCCGAAGACTTCGTCGCGCGCACCCTGCAAGAGACCGATGGCAAAGGTGCAGACGTTATTTATGACGGCGTCGGAAAAATGGCCTTTTTGAAGTCGCTGGACTGTGTCCGCCCCCGTGGCATGGTCGTCAGCTACGGCACCGCATCAGGCAATGTCGGAGCGTTCGATTTGCAGCGCCTGCATTCAAAATCCATTATCGTGACCCGCCCGACGCTGCGCAGTTGGATTGCAGACCCGGATGAGGCTGCGGCGGCTTCGAAGGCGCTTTTCGACGTGCTTTCAGGTGGACAGATACAAACGCCCCTCGGTGCCCGGTTTCCGCTTGCGCAAGCCGCAGAGGCGCACCGCCAGCTTGAAAGCCGCAGCGCCACCGCGCCGATCATACTTATCCCATGAGGTTCCACCATGACTGACCCGAGCTTCCCACCTGACTGGGCGCCTGACACCACATTTGCGGACGGCCGCATCGGCTTGACCGTGCGCGATGGCATTGCCGTTCTTGCCGTGCAGATCCCACAAAAGATGAATGCACTGGATGTCCATGCCACGCGCGGGATGGTTGAAGCGCTCGAGGCTGCACAGGACCAGGCACGGGTTTTGCTGTTCACCGGTGCAGGTGGCAAAGCTTTTATCTCCGGTGCAGATATCGGCGGGTTTGATGATGATAAACAGCAAGGCAGCAGCTTTTTGGAGCGGCAGAAAATCCTTGCAAACTATCCGCTTCCCACCATTGCGGTCATTCGCGGCTATTGCATTGGTGGCGGGCTGATGACGGCGCTGAACTGTGATTTCCGGCTTGCTGGAACCGACGCGACCTTTGGCATTCCGGCGGCAAAACTCGGCATCTCCTACGGTTTTGACGGCCTGTCCCGTCTGGTCCAGGTGGCCGGTCCCGCACGCACCCGCTATTTGCTCTACACAGGCGACCGGGTGGACGCGCAGACGGCCCTGACGTGGGGGCTGGTCGAGCAGGTCCACGATACCGGCGTGCTTTGGGACGAAGCGATGACGCTTGCGCGCAGGATCGCCGGAAACGCCCCGCTTTCCATTCGCGCGACGAAAGAAACCGTGGCCCAGATCACCCGCGATCCTGCTGATCGGGACATGCAGGCGATTGTCGATCTATCGACACTTTGCCAACAAAGTTCGGACTTCCGCGAAGGCCGCGATGCGTTTCGCGAAAAACGCTCGCCTGTGTTCACAGGTCAATGATGGATCTGTTCCTGTACCATGCCTGGAAATCCAGCGCCTCGCGTCGAGTCCGTTTCTTCCTTGAAGAAAAGGGGCTTGATTATGTTGCTCACGAAATCGACCTGTCACGACAGGAACAGCACCAACCGGCCTTCTTGAAGGTAAACCCTTTGGGCGTCGTTCCCGCGTTGATCCACGACGGGCGCGCGTTGCACGAAAGCGGCACGATATGTGAATATCTCGAAGCTGTGTGCCCCGAGCCTCAGTTGTGCCCGAGTGATCCGTACGACCTTGCGCAAATGCGGAACTGGGTGCGGTATGTCGACGGTCTGATCGGAAACCTGATACGGTTCAACTGGCGGTACACGATCCAGGACCGCGCGGCGAAACTGTCGGAAAGCGAACTTCAGGCGTTGCTGGACAAAATCCCCAGTGCGGAGCGGCGCGAGGCGTGGCTGAGAGTGGCCCGTAAACCCTATACTGCTGAAGAGCTGGATCAGGCACGGGACAATTTGGTCGCGATGCTGGACCGGATGGAAGAGATGATGGTGGACGGCTGGCTTGTCCGGGGTGGCTTTTCTCTCGCTGATATTGCTGTGGCTCCCTTTGTGAAACGGATCAGTGAAGAGATTGCCCCTGACGAGCTGCTACATGAAAAACGCCCCAAGGTGACGGACTGGTGGGCGCGGCTGCAATCCAGGCCAGCTTACATCAAGGCCAGATTCGACCCGTTTCTAAGCGTTGAGCCTGACCCGTCTCAGTAGCGCTTTCGTTCTGGAGTTTGCGATTAAAGGAGTTCGCAGACCCTGATCCCGTCGACGACCTGAACAAGACACCCCCCGTGTCACGCCAATGCGGTCAGTCAGGCCGGTGCGCTGCATTTTGCAACCGTGTCGGGCGCGGTCACGATCATGCCCGCCACAGTTGTCGACGATCGCACCTACGCCGACTTTCAGGCGTTCGAAGCCAGCATGCGCAAGGCTTTGTCACCGCGGAAGTCGACACTGCAGAGTTCAAGAGGATCTCAAGCAAACCCGAGGGTTGATATTCCTGGCCTTTCTCATCGAATGCGGGTCACCCGGCGCGCTGTTTTTCGAGTGCCAGCCCCTGAAGCCCGGTCTGATCCTGCGACACCGCGGCGGGGTCCGGATCGTGCAGATCAAGGGTGGCTTGCACGATCGGCGCAAAGGCCGCCACGCTTTGTTGTCCCAGCATATCATCATGCCCGCAATCGACCTCGATCCTCTGTGTTCCGGCCCGTGTAAAGCGATCCCACGGCGTGCCGCGCCATTCCAGCACTGCGTCAAGCGCGGCAGGTTTTCCCCGGGTTGCACTCACGTCAATGATCGGTGTGTTGATCTGCGCCGGCATGTGACGCTGTGCGAGGTCAAGATTGGCCTCGACCATGTCACGAATACGCCCGCGCAATGTGTCAAAACGGTCTTTGCCGATGGTCGTGCGCAGGGCGGTGATCTCGGGGCGGGTGACCAGTTTTTCGGCCAGCGCATCCAGCGTGTGCAGGGCGGGGTCCGGTGGCTCGCCAAGGAAGGCCAGCGCCTGCTGTACCTGTGTTGCTTCGGTGTCGGTGTCCATGCGGGATTGGAACGGATAGGCGTCGAGCAGGCAAAGACAGGCGATCTGGGCGCCCTGCGCCTGTAGCTGACCCGCGATTTCATGGGCAAGGAGGCCGCCAAAGGACCAGCCAACAAGATAGTAGGGACCATGGGGCTGAATGGCGCGGATGCGGGCCACATAGTCACGCGCCATAGTCTGCATGTCGGGCCAGGTGTCGGGTTCGGTCAGGGCGGAAGATTGCAAGGCACAGATGCCCACCCGTCGGGGCAGCGCTTGCGCCAGTGCGGCATAGCCCCAGCCAATCCCCAGGATCGGGTGCAGGCAAAAGACGGTTGGCGCGTCGGTATCGGCCTTGCGCAGGTCAAGAACAGGGGCCAGCGGATCAGCTCCGTTCGTCTGATCCAGTTCTGCCGCAAGGCGGCGCAGGCTGGGGTTGGCAAATACGATGGTCAGCGCAATATCAGGCCCGTAGTCGCGGCGCAAAGCGGCAATCAGCCGCGCAGCCGTCAGGCTGTTCCCTCCGAGTTGGAAGAAATCGTCGTCTATTCCGATATCCTGATTGTCCAATACCGCGCGGACCCGGTCCAGCAGGCGGTGTTCGGTTGGCGTCAGCGGACCAGTCGCGGTTTGACAGGCCCTTTGTGCCGCGGAAGGGATCGGGGGCAGCGCCTTGCGGTCAAGTTTGCCATTTGCATTCTGCGGCAATGCGGGAAGGCGCAGATAGGCCGAGGGGATCATGTAGCCCGGCAAATGGGCGCGCAAATGTGTTTCGAGCGCTGCCGTGTCGATGGGCTGGGGGCTGGTGAAATAGCACAGCAGCCGGTCCTGATCGCGCGGCTTTACGACGGCTGCGGCCCCGATGGGGGTGAACTGGCGGGCGACGGCTTCGATCTCTCCGGTTTCGATCCGGTGGCCGCGGATCTTGATCTGAAAGTCGATCCGTCCGAAATGTTCCAGCGTCCCGGTCTCAGTCCAGCGGCCCAGATCCCCGGTGCGGTAGATGCGCCCCAGCGGGCTGTCGACAAAACTGTCCTGCGTCAGGTCGGGACGCGCGTGATAGCCTTGTGCCAGCCCGATGCCACCGATCCAGATTTCACCGATGGTGCCAACAGGTGCGGGTGCGCCGAACCGGTCGAGGACGAACACATTTTCGCCGGCAAGGGGGCGGCCAATCGGGGGACGTGTTGCGTTGTCGGCGGTGATCCGGGCAATGCTGGACCAGATTGTCGTTTCGGTTGGCCCATAGACGTTGAACAGCGGCCCGCCTGTGACCAGCCGTTGAGCCAGATCACCCGGCAGAGCCTCGCCACCTGCCAGTTTGGTCACGGCGTGCAGGCCCGGCCCTGCGGCTTCAAGGGCAAGCGACCACAGCGATGGCGTTGCCTGCATATGGGTGATGCTCGATGTCTCGATCCGTGTGTTCAGCAGGTCTGGATCAAGCGTTTCCTGCCGCTGTGCGATTTCGACCGTGCCGCCGACACACAGCGGCAGCAGCATTTCCAGCGTTGCTATGTCAAAGGCGATTGTGGTGACGGCCAGCCAGCGGGTCGTTGCATCCAGATTGATCGCGTCACGCATCGCAGCCAACAGGGCCCACAGCGCAGCGTGACCGATATCGACTCCCTTGGGCAGGCCGGTCGAGCCGGATGTGAAGATCACATAGGCCAGATCATCGGCAGCACCCGGGCAGATGTCGGCAGGCCAGCGGGCCGGCGCGCCGTCAAGGCATGTGGTGTCCAGCGTCAGGCTTGATATCCCGCCGGTGGTTTCGGCATCACTCCGGCCGGGAGAGGCCAGCACAAGCGCGGGCGCGGCGGTTTGCAGGATCAGCGCATTGCGTTTTTCGGGGGCGTCGGGATCAAGAGGCAGATAGGCCGCGCCAAGCCGGTGCAAGGCCAGTATTGCAGCAGGCAGCAAGACCGTGCGGTCCAGCAGTAAGGCCACGATGTCGCCCCGTTTCACTCCGCGCTGTTGCAGCTGACGGGCAATCCCTGCGGCTGTCGCGTCAAGCGCGCCATAGCTGAGAGACCGTGTGCCGTCATGAATGGCGGTATGATCGGGTGTTCGGCGCACATGCGCGTCGAATGCGTCCAGCCAGCTGTTACCCGCAGGTGCCGGGCCACCGTCGGACCACGCCGCGATGTTCCGGCGTTCGCCCGCCAGATAGATATCAGCGGCGCGCACGGGGGCTTCGGGACGGACCACCATTTCGCGCAGAAACCCGAGCAGACGGTCAAGGTGACGATCAACCTCGGTCTGGGAATACAGCCCCGGATTGGCGTTCAGGGTCAGGGTCAGCCCCGCGCCGTTACCGCGATCAAAGATAAAGGCCGTAAGATCGTCAACCGACCCGTTTGACAGGTTGGTCACCTTGGCGGCGACAGGTCCGAAATGCAGCGCATAGTCGAAAGGTTCGAAATTGACAGCCATGCGCGCGACCTGCTGGTCGGCCCGCGTCAGGCCAAGATCGTGGCGGACATGTTCAAAGCGGTACTTCTGATGGCGCAGCGCACTCATCATGGTTTGGCCGCCCTGGCGGACCAGGTCCGAGAAGCTGATTTCGCCGTTGAAATCAAAACGCAGTGCGACGGCATTGGCCGCCATCATCGCCACCGCACGTTCGCGCCGCGACAGCCGCCCCAGCACGGGCATGGCCAGCACCAGATCGGCAACGCCGGTCATTCTGTGCACATAGCCGGCAAAGGCTGAAACCATCACCTGTGGCAGTGAAACGCCCGATTGCGTGGCAATCCTGCGCAGCCGACCGCTGTCATCAAGGTTCAGCTGACGGCTTGCGCTGACCACACCGCCGGTGCGCGTGCCGCCGGTTGACAGGGTCACGGGATCAGGCACCGCTGCCAGCTTTTCGCGCCAATAGGCGCGATCACGTCCAGCGCGCGGGCTGTTCTGATAGCTGTTTTCTGCCTCCAGCAAGACCTTGGCTGGCGCTATTCCAGAAGGCGGCGGCGTGTCGCCAAGTAGCCGTGCGGTGTATATTTCGGCGCAGCGACGGGCCAACAGGCCGCCGGAAAATCCATCAAGCAGTACATGGTGGGCACAGTGATACCACAGGTGGTGACGCGGGTTCAGGCGGATCAGAGCGGACCGCCACAGCCCGCGTGAGTGATCCGCAAGGTCGGATTGCATCCACGCAAGGGCCGCAGCCATCGGATCGGCTTCGTGGCCGAAATCGATCAGCGGAATGTCCCCTTCGAAGTGCTGGGTGATCTGGATCCGCAATCCGGTTTCATCCGGGGCAAGACTGGCGCGTGAGGCCTCAATCTCGTTGGCCAGCCAGTGCAGGGTCTCTAGAAACACCGCGGTATCAATATCGCCTTCCAGCGACAGATATTCAGCGAGGTTGAACATATAGCCTGCCGGGCTGAGCTGTTCCGCGAACCAGATCCCGTTCTGTGCGGCATTTGCCCGAAGCGTTGTTGTGTCAGTCGGGATCAGGTTTTGCCTATCCAAAAGCATAGTACTTCCTTTTGTGATCTGGGGGAGTGTCCGTTGCATCGCGCACCCGGGAACCATCCTGAGCTTGCAATCGCCCCAGCATCTGCACATCAAGATTTCTCAGAACCTTTTGGGATGTCGGGGCGCGAAGACAGCTGGGGTGTCGTGTATCTGATTGGAAAAAATGATCTTTCTTGCGCCCTTCAAGGCGCGCAACACTGGTTTCCTCAGGGTGCTGCACATGTGAACTGGGTGTGCTCATGAAACCATCGGTCCAAGTTTTTCATAGGTTGCCTCTGGCTGGCGAACAGCCAAAATTCAACCTAAGAGGGAATATTTTGGGACCACGGATACATACTAAAGTTTCTAAAATACATATCAAAAGTTGGTTTTTACAATAAATTCAAAAAGGGCGTCTAAAAATTGGGCGTTGGTCACCCAGCGTTCAGCGCCTGATTGACCCGCACCACCAAGCCGAGACGCCCGGTGTAGAGCCCGGAGACGAATCCTGGCTTTTGTTTGCTGGCCTTCAAAGGCGCCAAAGCTGTCCGGCAGCTGGACACCCGCACTTCTGATCTTTCCAGATCACGTCTGATTTCAGCATCATTTATCCAGGAGGAGCTGCCATGCTGGATCAACACAAACACCCACGTGCGGAATACGATGTCGATCTCTATTCCGACGACGCGATCCTTGATCCTTATGATCACTACCGTGAAATTCGCGACCGTGGGCCGGCGGTCTGGCTGCCGCGTCACGATCTTTGGGCCATCGGTCGGCATGCGGATGTGCGCGCGGCGCTGGCTGCGCATGACGTGCTGATTTCCGGCCGGGGCGTCGCCGCCAACGACGAGGTCAACAAGATTGCCAACAACAACATCCTTGCCACCGATGAGCCGGCACATGGAAAGTTGCGCAAGGTCATCGCGGCACCTGTAATGCCTCGTGGTCTGGCTGCGGTGAAAGAGCGTATCGTCGCAACAGCGCAGGAGATGATTGCTCGACTGGTCGCGCAGGGCACTTTTGACGGCATGCGCGATCTCGCCCAGACTTTGCCGTTGACGGTCGTTTCTGAACTGCTTGGCCTGCCGGAGTCGGGAAGGCAGAACATGCTGCGTTGGGCCGCTGCCTCCTTCGATGCGCTTGGTGGAGCCAACGACAGACGCGACGCGGCCTTTCCGACGATCCTCGAGCTGCGGGAGTTCTGCAACAACGGGGCCACGCGCGATGCGGTGAAGCCCGGCAGCTGGGTGGCCGGGCTTTATGATGCCGCGGATGCCGGTCTGATCGACCCGGATCTCGTGCCGCAGTTCACCCGTGATTACATCGCACCCAGCCTCGACACGACGATCTTTGCCACCGGCCATCTGATGTACCACCTGGGACAGAACCCGGATCAGTGGGACACGTTGCGCGAAAATCCCCGCCTGATCGGCAATGCAATCAACGAGGCGATCCGGATTGAGGCGCCGATCCGAGGTTTCACCCGCTATGCAGCCGCGGACTATGACGTCGACGGGACCACCATCCCAAAAGGCGACCGGGTGATTGTTCTCTTTGCCTCCGCCAACCGGGACGAACGGCATTGGGACCAGCCCGACCGGTTCGACGTGCACCGCGTCGTGACCGATCATGTCGGCTTCGGCCATGGTGTGCATCAGTGTATGGGCATGCAGCTTGCCCGGCTCGAAATGCGGTCCATCCTGGAGGCGATGATCGAACGTGTCGCACGGATCGAAACCGGCGCGCCGGTGTTCGAGATCAATAACGTCCTGCGCGGATACCGGCAGCTGCCGATGACGTTTCATGCGGCGTGATGCCACCGCGATTGCGCCATTCGATGAACGCTGACGCTGGAAGGCCGTGCCCGTGCTGACGTTCTTATACTCTCAGGACGGTCTCTTGGATGGCATCTTTTGTCCGTCCAGTGAACAGCTTTTGACCGTCCGTGGACCAACGCCTCGGGAAAGGCTGAAAAGACCCGCGTCGCGTTCCACGAACAATACGAAAGGTTAAGAGATGTCACATTTCCCGAGCGAGGTTCCGGTGGTGATCGTCGGCGCCGGTCCGACCGGACTGACGGCTGCGAACCTGCTGGCGACCTATGGCGTCGATTGCCTGCTGTTGGAACGCGATGCCGGGCCGATGAACCTGCCGCGGGCCATCGTGATCGACGACGAAGGCGCACGCACCTTGCAGGTGTTCGGACTTGATCGCAGCTATCTCTCCGATCCGATGGAGGGGAACGGGTCACGCTATTACGATGATGCCGGCCAGTGCTTTGCCGAGACGGGGCAGGGGCCGCGCAACTTCGGCTTTGCCAAGCGGAACTTCATCTTCCAACCCGAGCTTGAGGCGGCGTTGCGCGCGCGGCTGAATGAACTGGCACCCGCCACGCTTTGCTTTGATGCAGAAGTGACCGCGATTGAGCAGGTTGAAGGGCACGCGACAGTGGCCGTGGCCGGGTCCGACGGTCAGGTCCATCACATTCGCACCCAGTGGGTTCTGGCCTGCGACGGCGGACGCAGCCCGATCCGCGAAACTCTTGGCATCCCGATGTCGGGGAACACATATGAAGAAGACTGGATCGTTGTCGATACGGTGAACGATCCCGACGACACGCTGTTTTCCAAGTTCTTCTGCAGCGATGTGCGCCCCACGGTCAGCGTACCCGCACCGAATGGCGGCAGGCGCTACGAATTCATGCTCTTGCCGGGTGAAACACGTGAACAGGTGCTGGCAGATGATTTTCTGGAAACCCTGATGGCGCCGCTGCGTGCGTGGCGTCCGGCAGACATACTGCGGCGTACGGTCTATACCTTTCATGCCCGCATGGCCGAGCGGTTTCGGGACGGGCGCGTCCTGCTGTTGGGGGACGCCGCGCATCTGACGCCACCCTTTGCCGGGCAGGGGATGAACGCCGGGCTGCGCGATGCACACAACGTGGCGTGGAAGCTGGCCTGCATGGTCCGGGGGGGCGCCGGTGATGTGCTGGACAGCTACGCGGACGAGCGTCGCAAGCCCGCTTGGGACATGATCCAGCTGGCGGTCGCCATGGGCAGCATCGTGATGCCTGCGGGGCGTGACCAGGTGACGTTTCGCGATCTGCTGCTGAGGGCGCTGGAGCCTTTCCCGAACGTCCGCGACTACCTGATCCACATGCGGTTCAAACCCAAGCCACGCTATGAAACGGGGCTGTTTCTGGGATTGGAAGCACCGGAGTTTGATGCCTCGCTGGTGGGCGAGATGATCCCGCAACCTTTGCTCACCGCTGGTGGGCGGCTGGACGACAGGCTTGGGCAGGGGTTTGCGCTGATCGCGCAGGACGCAGCGGGTGCGGCGGCGCTTGAGACCATTAAAGACGACAGTTTTATGGGCCTGCCGCTGGCAAAGGTGCAACTCGATACAGGTAGCGCTGGTGTCGGTCTGACACTGGCCGATCCGGCTATCGCCCGGCCGTTGCGCACGCATCGCGACCAGGTGTTGCTGGTGCGACCCGACCGCTATTGCGCCGCAGCCTCTGCCCCGCGCGCTGTCGACAAGATGCTTGCAGATTACGCGGCGCAGTTTGCTGGCGCGCAGCGGGTGGACAAGGATCGCGTGCCTGTCTGAGCCGCGCACCGCAGGAATGAATCTTCAAAGCGCGGAGGGAGATCGCGCCAGAGAAGAGAGAATAGGGAGGAGATTATATGACTTGGGTTTGGAAACGGTCATTGGGGCTGGCGCGTGCGCTGGCTCTGGTGGGCTTCACCGGTCTGCTGATACTGGCCCTGATGACCTCGCTCGACGTTTTGCTGCGCTGGCTGTTCAAGGCCCCGTTGCAGGGGGTGAACGACGTCAGCTCTGTCGTGATGGCGGTGGTGATCGCCGCCTGCATCCCCGCCAACCTCGCGATGAAACAGAACATCCGGGTTGAGGTGTTCGGCGCAATAGGCGGGCGCATGGTGCACAATATCCTGGAAGTCCTGTCGAGCAGCCTGACGCTGGTCTTCATCCTGATGATCGCCTGGCAATTTGTTCCCTTTGCCGCCTCGCTCAAGGCGGGCGGAGACAGGACATGGGTGCTGGGCTGGCCGGTCTGGCCGTGGTGGAGCGTGGCCGCCGTGATGATGTGGCTGGCCGCTTTTGTGCAGGCAATGGTTCTTGTCATCGACCTCATCGCTCTTTTTCACCGGACCGACGATCCGCTGCCGCATGACGATACGGCGTCCGCAGCGTGACCGACCCCAGTATTTTGGAAGACTGACATGGACCCTCTGATTCTCGCCCTGCTGGGCTTTTGCGCCATGATGCTGCTGATCGCACTGCATGTGCCGATCGGCATCTCAATGGCGCTTGTCGGTGTTGCCGGCTTTGCGCAGGTCGTAGGCTGGGGCCCGGCGCTGTCGCTGATGGCCAGCGAACCGGCCTCGGCGATGAGCTCGCTCGACCTTGCGGTCATTCCCCTCTTCATGCTGATGGGCAGCCTTGCCGCCGCCGGAGGGCTGGCGACGGATGTTTACGATATGGCGGGGGCGCTGTTCGGGCACCGGCGGGGCGGGCTGGCAACGACAACGATTGTCGCAAGCGCAGGTTTCGGGGCGATCTGCGGATCGGGTGTTGCGACGACAGCCACTTTCGGTCGGGTCGCAATGCCCGAGATGTTGTCGCGCAACTATCGGCCCAGCCTTGCCTCGGGCGCCATCGCGGCGGGCGGAACACTTGGCATTATCGTGCCGCCTTCGGCCATGATGATCCTCTACGCGGTTCTGACAGAACAATCGGTGCTGGAGCTGTTCAGCGCCGCGATCATTCCCGCCATGCTGGCCGTGGTGTTCTACGCGGTCGCCGTACAGGTCACGGTCTGGCGCGATCCCGACGCCGCCCCGAAATCGGAAAAGCTGCCGTTGCGCGAAAGGCTTGCGGCCATTGGTCGGGCATGGGGGGTGATCCTGCTGGCTGTGGTGGTCTTGGGCGGGATCTATTCGGGCATCTTCACTGTCAACGAGGCGGCGGCCATCGGTGTCGTCATCGCCTTCTTCTTCGCGCTGATGCGTAAGCGGCTCGACCGGGCGACGTTCCTGAGGGTGATGGCCGAGGCCAGTGGATCGACGGCGATGATCTACCTGATGGTCTTCGGCGCGACGATCTTTTCCTACTTTGTCTCGGTGACCGGCGGCGCGCAGTTCATTGTGTCATTGATCTCCGAAAGCTCCATTTCACCGGTCGACGTGATCTTCTGCATCCTGCTGCTCTACATCTTCCTTGGCGCGTTCTTCGACGAGGTCGCGGCGATGGTCATCACGCTGCCTTTCGTGATCCCGGTGATCCAGGGCTTCGGCTATGATCTGGTGTGGTGGGGGATCATCAACGTCGTGGTGATCGGCATCGGCATGATCACACCGCCGATCGGGATCAACGTGATGCTGCTGAATTCGATGTATCGCGACATCCGCATTACCACGATCTACCGCGGTATCGTGCCCTTCCTGGTGGCGGACCTCGTGCGGCTGATCGTGCTGGTTCTGTTTCCCCCGCTCACGCTCTGGCTGCCTTCTGTCATTGGATGACACCCTGTCCAACAGCTGGACAGTTTCGCCTCGACCGTCGCCCGGGCAACGGGTTGGGGACATCGTGAAGGATACAAAACCAGGGAGGAAACCATGAAACTCATTAACATCGCCTTGGCGGCCGCGATTGCGGTCGGGCTGGCGGTCTCGGCCCGTGCCGAAGTGCTACGGTTCTCGAGCTTCGAGCCACCGGTGGCGCATATCACCAAGAACATCCTTACGGCCTGGGCCGCGGATGTCTCCGCTGCCTCCGAAGGGGAGTTGGATGTCCAGATGTTCCCCGGCGGGACATTGGGGCGGAACCCGGCGCAGCAGCTCAAGCTGGTCGAGGATGGGGTGGCGGATATCGCCTGGGTAATTCCCGGCTATACGCCCGGTCGCTTTAACGAGGGAACGGTGGCCGAGCTGCCATTCCTTGTGAAGGATTCAACAACCGGATCGGCCGCGATGTGGGCGCTGTACGAGGCCGGGCTGCTCAAGGGGGATTACGAAAACTTCAAGCTGATCGGGGTCATGTCATCGTCGCCGAACGGGCTGGCGAGCACCGTGGACATGCGCGAACCGGCGGAACTGAAAGGCCAGAACATCCGCGCGCCGGGTCCAACCATGCTGTCCGCCATCAAGTCGCTCGACGCGGTGCCGGTCGGGGGCATTACGGGTCCGACCATGGCCGAAAGCCTCAGTCGCGGGTTGATTACCGGAACCTTCACACAGTGGGGGGCGGTAGAGACCTTCAGCGCTGGCGGGGTCGTGAACCACTTTCTCGAATTGCCTCTCGGGGCGACGCCGATGCTGATCATCATGAACAAGGCCAAATACGAGGGCCTGTCGGACAAGGCGAAGGCGGCTATTGATGCACAGTCCGGCGCGGCGTTTTCGGACCGCTTCGGTCGATCCTTCGATGAATACCTCTCCGAGGCGAAAGACCGCATCCTGGCCGCGAACGAGATTACGGTCATTGATCCGGATGAGGCGTTGACCGCGAAATGGCAGGAGGCGATGTCGGTCGCGACACAGGACTGGATCGCGCAGACCGAGAACGGCCAGGCCATCTATGACGCCTTCAAGGCCGAGCTTGAGAAGGCCGAAGCTTCGAACTGAAACATGTGCGCGACGCGGGGACTTCCCGCGCGTCGCGCACTTTCTCACGGTGCACCATGACTGGCCAGACGGCGGATATGATCTGCGACGGCACGCCCGGATCGGGCGACCTGCTGCCTGTCACTGGCTTGCCGGTACAGTCTGATCTAGAGCGCTTCTTTCTCGGCCAGTTCGCGGGAAATGCGCCGGGTCGTTTCCAGAAGCCTGTCCCGATAAAGCCTGATTGCATCATCAAAGGTCAGCGCACTGCCGGTCCAGATGATTGTCAGGCAGGCGACCACCTGGTCCCCGCTGAATATGGGGGCAGAGATGCTTTTGGTCGCTGACCGAAATCCCTCTTTGCGAAATCCGACGCCCAACTGGCGTGCCTGCGACAGGATATAGTCCAGCGAGCCGTCTTGCAGGATGATCGGCCGCCTGAGGCCAAGCTGTGCCTCCAGTCCGGCCAGAGTGCGTTCGCGTTCCGCCTCGGGCGAAAACGCCAGATAGGCCCGTCCGCCCGAAGTTTCGAGCACAGGAAGCTTCAGGCCGACCATGCCATGATCGATGGAATAGGGGCTGATGTTGTGCGTCGACTCGCGGATCTCCATCTGGTGATCGTTGAAAGTGACCAGATCAAGCGGCCAGAGGATCTCCCGTCCCAGCCGGACCATCTCGGGCACCACGCTTTGCGCAACCCAGTCCTTGTCACGGAAACCCGAGCTGAGCGACTTGGCTTTCAGCGTCGGTCGCCATTTTTCAGACGAATGATCGCGGCTGACAAAACCAAGCCCTTCCAGCGTTTCCAGCAGGCGGTAGACCGTCGGTCGGGGAATACCGGTTTCGGCGGCCACCTCAGCGGCTTTAAGGCCATCACGCTGGTTCACGGCCTGCAGCACCTGAAGGCCCCGTTCAAGCGCTCTGACAGATCCGAACCCTGAAATGGCGGTGCCTCCCTCTGGCTGGTCGTCCACTTTGGTAGAAGCGTCGGGCTGGTCTGGCAAGCCTGTTCGCGGCGCATTGTCCGTCAAGCGGACAATTGCAGAGCGGCACGCGCCCACGGGTTTTTGCCGCGATATGAACAGTTCGAACAGTCAATCAGGAGCGAGCACATGCGCATAGCCTCATATATCACGTCCGACGGTATCGCATCGTACGGCGTTGCGGAGAACGGACAGCTGAAGGACGTGGGCGCGGCATTCCGGCAAAAGTATTCTGACCTGCGCGCGGTTCTCGCCGCCGGCGCGCTGGGCGACCTTGCCGCTGCCGCAGGGCAAGGCGGCGTGCTGGCCGAGGGCGATGTCACGCTGATCTCGCCGGTGCCGAACCCGGACAAGATCATCTGCATCGGCCTGAACTACATGACCCATATCAACGAGACCGGGCGCGACAAACCTGCGAAGCCGTCGATTTTCACGCGCTATCCGTCCTCTGTCACCGGGCACGGCCAGCCGATGATCCGGCCCAAGGCCTCGGATTGGTTCGATTTCGAGGGCGAGTTGGCGGTGATCATTGGCACAGCCGGACGTGACATCACTGAAGCGGACGCCATGCAGCACGTCGCGGGTTACAGCTGTTTCAACGACGGGTCGATCCGCGACTACCAGCGCCACACCTCGCAATTCTGGGCCGGCAAGAACTTTGTCGACAGCGGCGCCATGGGCCCCTGGCTGGTCACGACGGATGAGTTGACGGACCCGGCGGCGCAGACCATGGAGACGCGGCTGAATGGCGAGGTCATGCAATCGACGCCGATCAGCGACCTGGCCTTCAACATTCCCGAACTGATCGCCTACCTGTCCATCGTGACCGAACTGCTGCCCGGCGACGTGATCGCCACCGGCACCCCAAGCGGTGTGGGCCTGTTCCGCGAGCCCAAGCTGTTCATGAAGGACGGTGATAACGTCGAGGTCGAGATTTCGGGGATCGGTACCCTGTCGAACCCGATCCGCGATCAGGTCTGAGGCGGGCACCCGTCCGGATAGAAAGGGGATCTCGGCATGATCAAAGTGACGTTCATCGAACATGACGGAACCAGGACGACAGTCGAAGGTCGCAACGGCGACAGTGTGATGAGCCTTGCCGCTGCCCAGGGCATCGACGGCATCGTCGCCGAATGCGGCGGCGGGATGATGTGCGCAACCTGCCATTGCTATGTCGATGATGCATGGTTCGCCAGGACCGGGCCACGGTCGGACGACGAGGCTGACATGCTGGACTGTGCGGTTGCCGAGGTCCGTCAGACTTCGCGTCTGTCTTGCCAGATCACGCTGAGCGACGCGCTCGACGGTCTTGTCGTCCACCTTCCAGAGGCTCAGGTGTGAACGACGGGCATGTGGTCATCGTCGGCGCGGGGCAGGGCGGCGTTCAGGCGGCGCTCTCTCTGCGGCAGGAAGGGCATGGCGGAGCGATCACGCTGATCGGGGACGAAGAGGGCCTGCCCTACCAGCGGCCGCCCCTGTCAAAGGACTATCTCAAGACCGGACAGGCCGAGAGGCTGGTGCTGCGTCCTGCAGATTATTTTGACCGCAAAGCGATTAACCTGTGGACCGGCAGGCGCGTCGATGGCATCGACCGGGCGGCCAGGCGGGTCCATGTGGGGCAGGACACTCTGACCTACGACAGGCTCATTCTCGCGACCGGAACGCGCAACCTGATCCCGCCGATACCGGGCATCGGGAGGGCTTTCGGTCTGCGAACCCTTGCGCAGGCGAAACGTCTGCGCGACGCCCTGAACGGAACACGCCGCATTGCCGTGATCGGTGGCGGGTTCATCGGGCTGGAAGTTGCCGCTGTGGCGCGGGCTGGCGGGCATGAGGTGCATGTCGCCGAGGCGGCGCCGCGCCTGATGTCTCGGGTTCTGTCGCCCCAGATGTCCGAGAGGTTTCGGGGCAAGCACGAAGCGCTCGGCACCCGGTTCCATCTTGGCAACGGCGTGACCGAACTGCGCGACGGCTGCATTGTTTTGGCCAGTGGTGTAACGATAGACGCGGACCTTGTGCTGTTGGCCGCCGGTGTGCGTCCGAACACCGAACTGGCCGAGGCCGCAGGGCTTGCCGTCGACAACGGCGTGGTGGTCGATCCTCTCCTTCGGACCTCCGATCCGGAGATCTACGCGCTTGGCGATTGCTGCGCCTTTCCCGACCCCGGGTCCGGCAACCACGTGCGCCTTGAAAGCGTGCAGGCGGCGACGGATCAGGCCCGCGCCATTGCCCGGACCATCGTCCACGGTGCGCAGGAGCCTTACGCCAAGGTGCCGTGGTTCTGGTCCGATCAGGCGGACTGGAAGTTGCAGATCGCGGGGCTGGCCGATCCCGACGCCACCAGTGTCACCGTGGGCGAGGACACGGTTTTCAGGTTCTCCGGCAACAGGTTGTGCGCAGTTGAGACAATCAACAATGCCAAGGTTCACATGCAGGCGCGCAAGGTTCTGGCCCGGCGGCCTGCTCCGGCTTACGATGATCTTGCGCGGTGCGGCTTTGACCTCGGACGCGAAACAGAGAAGGACAGAGTTTGATGAAACGGATGCTCACCTGTGCCGTGCTGGGCAACTTTACCAGCCGCGCCATGAACCCCAACCTGCCGATTACCCCGGCCGAGATTGCAGATGACTGCCTTGCCGCTGCCGAAGAGGGCGCGGCGATTGTCCATGTGCATGTCCGCGACCCAAAGACGGAACTTCCCTCGATGGAGGTCGCGCATTACGCCGAGGTCGTCTCGCGCATCCGCGACGTCAACGCGGACCTGATCATAAATCTGACGACCGGCAACGGCGGACGGTTCGATCCGACGGACGGCGATCCGGTGAAACCCGGGCCAAAGACCAACCTTCTGCCTCCCGACGCACGGGTGCGGCATATCCAGGAGATCAAACCGGACATCGCGACGCTCGACCTGAATACGATGGTGTTCGGCGGCGAGGTCGTCATCAACGCGCCCGCCTCCATCCGGCGGATGGGTGAATTGATCATGTCAGCGGGCGTAAAGCCCGAGATCGAGCTGTTCGATTCCGGTGATATCGCCCTTCTCAAAGCCCTGCAAAAGGAAGGCCATCTGCCCGCCGCGCCGCTTTGTTCGATCGTCATGGGCGTGCAATTCGGCTTTGCGCCGTCGCCCGAAACCGTTCTCTATGCCCGCGGCCTGCTGCCGCCCGGTGCGCATTGGACGGCCTTTGGCACCGGTCGCTTTGCTTTTCCGATGGTGGCCCAGTCGCTGCTGGCGGGTGGCCACGTGCGCATCGGATTGGAGGACGCGACAAAGCTGGACGCAGATACGCTTGCGCCGTCGAATGCGGCAATGGTCGCAAAAACACGGCGCATGATGGAGGATTTGGGCCATCCCCCCATGTCTCCGTCCGAGGTGCGGAGAATGCTGGCTCTTTGATCCGGCTTGCCCTGCACCTCGTCCGAAGCGCTCCGCGTGCACAGACAAGGCGATCTCGATGTCCGGTCCTGTGCGGTTGCCATGTATCAAAGGACGCCGACGTCCTTTCGGGCATTGCCGTGCGATAGGCGCCTGATCAGCGCATAGCTTGCGCATGATAACACGCTGCCAGTGATGTACCGCCGTCTCCTTGGTGCAGCATCGCCAAGATCTGGGGTTCGTTACTCTCCGCATGTAACTTGCTTTCGGCAAGACTGCGGTTCTCCTCCACAAGGCGCGGGGAGGTCCAACTGCTAGATCCCGGAAACACCTGCTTGGAACAGGCTCCTCAGATGAGGCCTTCCAACTGCATGGCCTTTTGCGCCGCCGGTCGCGCGGACATACGTTCGAAATACCCGATCAGGTTCGCGGGCAAGTCCAGCTTCAACCGCGCGACGCCCCAGAACATTGTATAGAACAACGCGGCATCCGCGATGGTCATGCGTTCGCCCATGATAAAGGGATTGTCGCCAAGCTGCGTCGACAAGAAACCCGCCGCTTTCATCACGATGTCCTTGCCATAGTTCTGCACCCACACAAGGTCGCCATCGTTCGGCGTGAACTTCTGTGGCCGCAGAATCCGCGTGAAGCCCTGCATGTGCATCGTGGCCACGATGTAATCGAGGGTCTCCTTGATGCGCAGTTCCTGTTCAAAGCTATCCGGTTCGAATTGCTCCTTGGCGTAGGTCTGGGTCAACCAGTGGGCGATGACACCGAACTCGGTCAGCAAAGAGCCGTCGTCGCGCAAGATCGCAGGAACCTTGGATTTGGGATTTATCTGAACGTAGCCGTCCTTGAGTTGGTCGCCGTTCTGGATGTGGATGGCGACGCCTTCATAGGCGATGCCGATTTCCTCAAGCAGAAAGTGAATGCCGAGCGAGCACGCTCCGGGGGAATAATAGAATTTCATGGGGTGGCTCCCTTGTCCGCGTCAGTCGTGTTCGACCTTGAGCATGATTTTCCCGATATGTGCGTTCTCTTCCATGGCGGTATGCGCCTTGGCTGCGTCCCGCAGATCGAACGTGGCAGCAATCGTCGGTCGCACCTTGTTGCCCAGCAAGGGCAGGACATCCCGCCGAAGGTCCTCGGCGACCGCGGCCTTGCGGTCGAGCGGAAGCGGACGCAGCAGCGATCCGGTAATACAGAGCCGTTTGGCCATGATATCACGCAGCGGGATCGCCAGATCTGCACCGCCTCCACCGGACAGGTGCGCAATCTGGCCGTCGGGGGCCATCATCTGGATATCCTGTTTCAGATGCGCCCCGGCGGATACGTCGAGCAGGGATGAAATCCCCTGTCCCCCGGTCGCCTCCATCACCTTGGCGGCGAGATCTTCGTCGCGGTACGAAAATGCGTCATGAGCCCCAAAGGCCTTTGCCGCGGCGACCTTGGTTTCGGTCCCAGCGGTTGCGATGACGCGATAGCCAAGGGCCGACATCGCCTGCAGCGCGATGTGGCCGACGCCGCTGGTCCCGCCGTGGATCAGGGCAAAGCTGTCTTTCCTGCATGTCATGAGGTGGAAGAAATTCCACCATGTCGTGAACGCCGCCTCGGAAAAACCTGCCGCTTCGATATCCGAGAGCGTGTCGGGCGCCGGCAGGACCAGTTGCTGGTTGGCCACCACATACTGACCATAGCCGCCTCCCTGAACCAGTGCCATGACACGCTCTCCGATCCGACCCTGATCGACGCCGGCTCCGACCGCGACGATCATACCGCAGACCTCAAGCCCCGGCACCGCGGTGCCATCGCTGTTCCGGCCCTCCGCCCGCTGGTGGACGTCATGCCGGTTGATGCCCGCAGCGCTCACCCGGATCAGCATCTGGCCGCAACCCGGCTGCGGAACCTCGACTGTTTTCGATTCCAAGACGTCGGGGCCTCCAGCCTTGGTAATGACAATCGCGGTTTGGGTTTCAGGTATGGGCATCGCCTTGGAGGGCCTCGTGTTGATCATGCAAAGACGGTCGCATCGGACCGTGAAACGGCGCGCGCGAGGGCGTCGCGCAGGTCACCAAATGTGCCTGCTCGGCGCGCCGCGATCATTCGCTGTGAATGACGCGATCCAGCCAGGCGCAATTCGGTTGGGGATCGGGTGCGCGGAACCCGGTGCGGGCAGTCTCGTGGCGCATTTCCCGCATCCTTTTGCGCACCGCGTCATCCTCTGGAAGATGCAGGCGTTCATGCCCCCAGGTTGACGGGCCTTCGGTTGTCTCGAACGGTTGCCAGATGTCCGGATCGACGATCTGCGCACCCCATCCGTATTCGACGAAAAACTTCGAGGGAGTATTGGTGTAAAAGCTCATCATGTGATCGTTCGAGTGCCGCCCCAGTGAATAGGCGACCCCTTCGTCGCGCTCCTGCGCGATGTCATACCCCTGTCCGACATCGTCCAGGGACAGCAGTTCGACCATGAAGTGATGGATGCCCTTGCGGCCCGATCCCACCATGGCAAAGCTGTGGTGCCGCCCGTTCACGTGGAAGAAGTAGAGAGGGTAGGGTGTCAGCCCATAATCGGTGACCTTAAAGCCCAGAATGTCCCGGTAGAAATGCAGGATGCCTTGAACGTTTTCAACATGCAGGACTGCGTGGCCCATACCCAGCGAACCTGTCTTGAAACCGGAAATCGGTCGCCCGGACAGGAACGGGTCACTGGCGATTTCAGGCCCGCTGAAGGCTTCGAGCCGGTTGCCGTCCGGATCACAGAAAGAGATCAGCCGGGCGACATGGCGCTGATCCGCGAGAGACGCGCCATGCCAGGTGACATTGACGCCGTGGTTCTCCAATCGCGACGCCAAGGCATCGAGATCGTCGGGCGTGTCCACTTCCCATCCCATAAAGGCCAGGTCCTCTTCGCCCTCGCCTGTGACAATCAGCCGTTGCTTTCGGTCATCCATGCGGAACAGTCCGGAGTTTCCACCTGTGTCGACCTTCTGCATTCCCAGCAAATTGGTGGCGAAATCGTCCCAATCGTTCAGTTTTTTTGAGTTGATTCCGATATAGCCGAGCGATGTGATTGACATGGGTGTGCTCCTCTCAAGCTGGTGTATCGGCCCCGATCGGATGCTTTGCTTTGCCAACCTGACCAAGGCAGCCCACGCAGGTAACCGCTACACAGTTGCCCGAATATCTAACCTCGCTCGCCGCTCCGCGCTTTTGCAAACTCATTCCTGTTCACCTGTCGAACAGGCTGCGCAGCAAGTCGCTCGGCGCTGCCTGCCCGGCTGAGATCGGGAGCGGTGATTTCCGTACAGAACGCTGTAGATGTCGTACAACATTGACTCTGATCGGCGTGACCGGACAGCAGATCGCAGCTCACGCCGGTGTCCGGTTTCAGAAGACAGCCTCAGGCTGTTCGACCAACAGTTCCCTGAACACCGCCAGCAACGCGGCGCCCCATTCCGTTTGGCTGAGAGAAAGCGTGTGACCTTGGTCGGCCGCATTGCGAGACAATGTCCGTATCAGTTGGTCATCGTGCGCAAGCCATTCCAGCATATGGACCAGCCCGTCAAAATGACCGGCAGTGAAACTCATGCCCATTTCCGCCTGTTGAATTGATTTGGCCAGCAACATGCTGTCGGACAAAAGCACCGGAATGCCCGACAACAGTGCCTCGGCTGGCGCAAGGCCAAAGGGTTCGGGGCCCAAGGTGGGCGATACCAACAGGCGGGCATCTTCCATGGCTGCGGCAAGCCCCTCACGCGTCTGCCAGCCGTCGAAACGGTGCTCAGGGTAGGCCGTGCGCAGCGCTTCAAGGTCCTGGCCAGCGCCAAGAAACCGGATGCTCAGCTTTGCATGACGTCCCGCACGGGCAAGCAATTCGACGCCTTTGTAGGCATGGATATCGCCAACATATACCAGGTCGTGATTGTCTTCGGCGTGGATCGGTGATGGCAGCAGGGGTTTCGCGGGGTTGGGGATGACGCGGATGCGCCCCTTTGTTTCGCGGGGAAACAGGTAGCGTTCCATATCGCGGTGTATCAACAGGGTCGTGGCCTCGGGCAGCAGGCGGGCGCGGGCGCTGTTCTGGATGCTTTGACGCGACACCCGCCATAGTTTTTGAGGATAGTTTCGCTTGTCACAATGACGCGTCACGCACGACATCGACAGCGGCTGTTTCGTGCAGGTTGTGGACGACTGGAAATCGAAAAACGCTCCGTTGGGGCAGGCGAGGAAATAGTCATGCGCATGCATGACCACACGTGTCCGAACCCGCGACAGTGGCCCCAGAACCGACGGCGAAAGCGTCTGTTGATAGCCATGAACATGGTAGATCGTTCGCGGCGTGTCATTGAGGTCTATCCAGTCACTCAAGATCCTGTGCGCCGTGCGATTCCATAGCCCGTTGACTGCGGCGGCGGCCTTGCCGGCTTCAAGCAACGTCTTCCCGTTCAACGCCACGGCTTCGACGCCCGCTGGCAGGTCACCGACGTCATCTCCGCAAAAGAAGGTGACAGGCACACCCTGCGCAACCAGCAGGCCAGCCTCGGTCACGGCAAGCTTGGACGCGCCACCCCGGACGTGCGAGAAATCGCTTATTATGACGACCCGATCGGGCAACACGCGGGTCACTTGAACTTCAACACCCGCTCGGGGGCCATACGTCCCAGCAGCATGTCACCGATGGCGCTCAGGTTGCCGCGCAAACGACCACGCCGGTCAATCTCGGCCTCGGGTCGCAGGGATTTGACAAGGTTGCTTGCAAGGTTGCGACACAGGATATTGAGAGCGCGCGGCCATGACATCGTGCCCTTGGTGATCAGGTAAAGCGGGTTGGCGATCTGGACATAGCCGACCCGCAGACCGCTACTGCGCCCGACCTTGGTGCCAAGGTGTACGCCGCGCATCGCAGTGGATTTGACGATTCGGCCATGGACAGCCATCTGTCTGGAAAAATCCACGTCTTCCAGCCAGGCGTAAAGCTTCATGCGGGCATCGAAACGTATCCGGTGGTCATTCGCAATGTCTGTACGAACGGCCATATTGCATCCGTAACAGTTGTATATCTCTTCGGCCCGCGGCGGCAGTGATGGCGCCGGTGTGCTGGCGATTTTATAGCCTTCACCGTGCAGCAGACCCGGCCCGTGAATCCCGTCGGCCAGCACGGTCCCTGTGGCCATCACGACATCTGACTGGCTTGCAAAAAGGGTTTCCATATTGGCCAGATAATCCGGAGCCATCAGAAAATCGTCATCCAGAAACAATGCGATATCGCCTGTTGCCATAAGATCGAGCGCAGCGTTGCGTTGCAGGGTCGAGCCGCGCTCTCCGGTCACGATCTGGACGGGGAACGGCAGGTCGCCCAACTGACCGGGATCAATGTCATCTGCCTGGGCGATGACGACCAGAACCAGATCCGGCAGGCGGGTCTGTCGGGCAATATCCCGCACTGTCGGCGCAATGACCTGTCGCCGCCCTGCTGTCGGAATTGCCACAATCAGGCGCATTTCTGGGCATCCTGCGTTAAATTGGCTTCAAGACAGCCTTTAAATCTTTCTTTCATTCAAAGTTCCCTGCTATACCGACGGCTAAACTTAAGTTGGGGCGACACAGATATTGACTATGAACCGTGGTAACGATCTCGGCCTGAAAGCGCAGTGCAAACAGTTTATTTCGTCAGTTCCCAAGCCGGTGTTAAGGCTTATTGTGATTGCAGGCTGTCTCGCGTTCTGGGTTGCAGCATATTTCCTGTTCGTCGCCTGAAAGGTCAGCCAGCGCCTTCCAGGGTCACGACTGCCTTTACCGTTTTGAGGACGATCACAGCGTCTTTCAAAAAGCTTCGGGTTTGCACGTATTCAACGTCCAGTGCGACACGTTCGTCATAGGTTGTGAGACTGCGACCACTGACCTGCCACAGGCCGGTGATGCCGGGTTTGACCGATAGGTAGGCCGAAAGGTGGTTGCCATAACGGGGCATTTCGTCGGCCACGATGGGACGCGGGCCAACCACAGCCATGTCGCCTTTCAGAACGTTCCAGAATTGGGGCAGTTCATCCAAGCTGGTCTTGCGCAAGAACTCACCGACGCAAGTTATGCGCGGATCATTGTCCAGCTTCTGATTTTCTTCCCATTGCGCGCGTGCCTCGGGATTGTTGGCCAGATGTTGTTCAAGTTGATATTTGGCGTCCAGGCACATCGTTCTGAATTTCAGGCAGCGGAATGTCCTTCCGTCCTTTCCGATTCTTTCATGCGCGAAGAAAACCGGACCCTTTTCGGTGAAAAGAATGATTGCCGCGATGGTGGCGAAAAAAGGCAGGAAGAACAAAAGCATCAAAAGGGAGAACACCCGGTCCACAAGGGATCTGGCCAGACTGTTCAGTTTCGATGGTTCCGTCAGGACCAATTTGGCTGGGGTTGCCGAAACAGGCTTTTCAATAGTTACAGGTCTATAGGTTCTCCGGGCCGAACCCGGAGAGTTATTAATATCGGAAATCATTGCACAAGCTCTTTTTAGAAAAAAACGAGAGTTATTAAAAAAATTACGAATCGTGCTATCAAAAAAGTATAGGCGAATTTGTCAGAAATGTGGCAAATAATTTACCAAATGTTAAACTACTACCTGAGAGGGAAGAATCTGCCCTCTGTGTGCTTCTTTGTTGATTCCATGGAAACAATCTGGCCGTTATGCCGCCCGCATACTGATCGCCGGGGACACATAGGGCCCTGTCTTGGCCTGTTCCCGGGCGATGACGCTGACGCAAACAGTGGCCATCAACAGCAGGGTCGGGTCAGGTCCGGTTGCCGATACCATCATCGATCCAAGCAGCGTCAACGCTGACACGCGACCCGCGTAAAAGCTGGATGCCTGCGTTGGCGTGCAGGCCGAAATAGGCTTTCCGATGCCGTGCCACAGGTACATCACAAATGCGATCGTTCCCGGCAAGCCGACATTGCCCAACAGCACCATCGCAAAGCCGTTCGAACGCAGTGATCCCGCACCGGCGCCCAGACCGTAGGTCTGAATGAACGCATCCAGACCGCTTTTGGCCCACGCCGAACGCTCCAACCCCGACATGGAATTGCCCTTTGAGAATAATAGTGAATCGAGCATGCGCGCGATAAATGTCTCGGCCGGGGTCAGCATAAGCACAAGGCAGATCACGATGATCAGGCCTGACAGTGCGATCACCACGTGGTGCGCGAAACGGCGTGAAATACCTGGTCTGAGGTAAATGTGCGCGTGCATCAGGATCAGCATAAACGCAAAAGCAATCGCCAGGATGGCTGTGCTTGATACAGCCAGCAGGGCACAGCATAGGTTGGCGAGTGCCAGCAATCCCTCGCGGCTCTTGTTCGTGATCAGGTAGGTCATTGCAAAATAAGCAAAAAGGGCGGCAGACACCGAGCCAAAGGCCGCTGCTTCGGAGTAGCCGCCGATGACCCGCGAGAGACCTCCCAACATATGCTCGTTGTTCAGCGCATAGTCCGCGGTGCGCACAAAGCTCAGGATCGGGTCAAGCTGCAGCAAATCCATGAGGCCCAGAAGGGCGTTCAGCCCCGCTGCCCACGCCAGTCCCTTCGTGACAAATTCCAGCCCGCGCCGTCGTATGACCAGAAGCAGGGCAATAAAGAACATGGTCGACAGCACGATGAAAAATGTCTGCGATATATTCGAGCTGTTTGGCGCCAGCGGGATCATCGTTGAAGGATAAAAGGTGCTTACAAGAGTGCCGTGGAATGTCACGCTGAGCGGGAAAACCAGAAATTGCCCCTGAAAAAGCCGAACCAGGATCAGGCCGGAAAACAGGGAGTAGATTGCAAAGATTGAAAGATAGATTGCCGAAGGTGGCAGCCTTGTCGAAGCGTGGGCGTGCCGGGTGCTGAGGGCGCGGGTCAAAAGCGCACCGATTGTCAGCACGACCAGAAAATGCGCCAGGATCATCGAAAGACCGCCCGCAACAATTGCGGCGAACATGCCAAAGGGGATAACGGCAATTGCCATTAACAGCCCATTGTCAGCGTTGCGAAGGGTCAGCAGCAGCCAGATCAGCAAAAATATTGCCGCTGCCGGATAAATTGCCATGGGTAATATCCCAAATATGTCCCGCCTATTCTATCGCAATTATAAAAAAGGCCAACATATTAGCGCGAGCGTGGTGGATTATGCTTTGTCTGGCGCGCCGCCTGTTTGATACTGCAACGTATTCTAAGGCAAGATTGGGGCGGCATGTATGGGTATCAGACAAGTGGCCAAGGCGTCGCGAGCGGCAGTCGAGAAGTCGATTGGTATCCCTCTGGCGACAGGTTGGGGACGATTTATGGCCCTGGGCATCAGGCCACCCGCCTTTGTCGGAGCCTATCCTGACTATGCGACCGCAAAAGCGCAGGCCCCGCGCGATACGCCGAATTCCTACGACGACGATCAGGTTGCGCCGCTGAATTTCGAACTGATGTCGCAATTGCACATCTGGGATTACCCGGTTGTTTTCTGGTTGGGTAAATTGATGCAACCGGGTCTGCATCTGATCGACGCGGGCGGGCATTTTGGTACAAAATATATCGCCTTTCGCGATCTGCTGCCCTTGGCCGAGATGCGGTGGAGCGTGCAGGATTTGCCCGCTGTCATCCGCGCATCCCGCGCGGCACAGCAGCGCGGCGCGGTGCCTGCCGAGGTGAACTTTATCGACACACTGTCAGACGGGGGGGCGGCAGATGTCCTGCTGGCATCAGGTTTGCTGCAATATCTCGACCGCCCATTGGCTGAGATGGTGGCAGAGTTGCCCGGCCCGCCGCGCCACATCCTGTTGAACAAGGTGGCAACGCGCGAAGGTGCCACCGTGGTCACGCTGGAAAAGATCGGACCCGCGCGTCTGCCATATCAGATCCGCAACCGCGCGGCCTTCGAAAGGGAACTGACCGACATGGGGTACACGATCCGCGACAGCTGGGTGATCCCGTCGTTGTCACGCCGGATCGGAACGCATCCCGGCCTCGGGGCCAGTACGAGTATGGGGTATTATCTTGAACGGGTCGGCTGAGTATTCTTTAGCCTATGGTGCGCCACCGCACTTGCACCGGCGTGCCGTAGTTCTGCATCGCCAATGCCGCCATGAAACCCGGCCCCGCATCAAGGGCTGTCAGATGCCAGTCTTTTGCCATACCGCCTGCAATCCGGGTCAACGCGGCGGGGACGTCGGGTGCCAGTGTGACGTCGAAACTGTCCAAAGGCATCGACAGGCCCTGACCAACCGCTTTGATCACCGCTTCCTTGCGCGTCCAGCAGCGGTAGAAACCGTTCAGCCATTCGTCAGGTGCGAGGGACGCAAGCGCGGTATTCTCGCTGGCAGAGAAAAACCGCGTGGCCACCTCTTTTTCGACAGGGCGTATTTTCTCGATGTCGATGCCCGGAACGCCGGTTTCGCAGACCGCAAGCGCGGCCATTCCGCCCGCATGGCTCAGGTTGAACGCAGGGCCGTTTTGCAAAGAGGGCTTGCCTTGGGGGCCATAGACGAACGTCAGGTCGGCAGGCGCGCGTCCGGTTTCGGCTGCCAAAATCCGGCGCAGGCGGCTGCGCCCGGCGATATAAAGGGCTGCATCGCGGGCTTTGACAAAGCGGTCTGCGCGCGCGCGTTCATCGGGCGACAACAGCGCGCGGTCTGCTTGGGTGTCTGCCTCAAGCGACCAAAGCCACAGATCGACCTTCATGTGGGGACCCTTTCGCCCAGATCAATTCAGCGTAGCTGTCGCGGTCCAACCGGTAAAGGTGTGTCATGACGCCTCGCCGGGTTGCACAGGTCGTGGTACTGACGGTGCTTGTCCTTGGTGTGTTGATCACGCCGTGGCGCGGGCTGGGAAGCCGCGTCAAGAATTTTGCTGCTTGGCAGGTACAGGCGGGCACGCCTGACCAAACCAACCTGATGATCGCAATGGCCGATGGCGTTCGGCTGGCGACGGATGTGTATCTGCCCGGCGCTGATGCCCCGCTGCCTACGGTTCTGATGCGTTTGCCTTATGGCAAGCGTGACTATGGCGAGGTGCGCTTTTGGGTTGATAAGCTGGTGCCGCGTGGTTTCGCGGTGGTGGTTCAGGATATGCGCGGGCGGCATGGATCCGAAGGCGTGTTTGCGCCCTATCCGAACGCTGGACACGACGGAGCGGCGACGCTGGATTGGATCGTGGCGCAGCCATGGTCGAACGGTCGGGTTGGAACGTTGGGCTGCTCTGCTCTGGGTGAATCGCAGCTGATGCTGGCGGCGCAAGGTCATCCGGCGCATCGGGCAATGGTGCCGATTGCTTCGGGTGGTGCAATCGGCAGTCTTGGGGGCAGTTACGGATACTTCGGCGCGTTCGAGGGCGGGGTCTTTGGCCTTGCCGCCAGTGCAGGGTGGTTTGGCGGGGCTGGTGGCAAGACCGCCGAGTTCTCCGGCCATCATCCGATTGAACCCGCAAGCGCGCTGCCCCATCTGCCGTTGATCGAAGTGGTGGCACAGATGCGCTCTGACCCAACTGATTACGAGGACTTCCTCAGGAACTTTGGCGACGCAGACTATTGGCGTAAGGCGGGATATGTGACCGGCCAGGAACCGTTTGCCACGCCTGCGTTGTTTATCGACAGCTGGCACGATCCTGGAATCCGTTCGACCTTTCTTTTGGCGAAAGCGGTCGCGGATCGTGGGGTCGAAACACATATGATCGCGACCTCGGGGACACATTGCGGGTATCTGGGCAGCGACCAGGACACGGTTGTTGGAGACTTGCCCGTCTCGCCGCAAACCCGTTTGGGGTTCGTCGAAACAATCATAGGGTTTCTCGATCAGCATCTGGCTGACGGGCCCGTTCAGGACCTGCCGCGGCTTTCCTATTACGCCTTGGTCGAGGACCGGTGGCGCACCGCTGATGCCTGGCCGCCCGCAACTGCGAAACCGGTGCAGTTTTATCTGGCCGAAGGAAAGTCCCTGTCACAAATGCCGCCAACCGGTGCGCCTGCGCGATGGTCCCTTATATCCGACCCTTTCGATCCGGTGCCTTCTATCGGTGGCGCGCTTTGCTGTACCGGCGACCCGAACGAATTGAGTGGTCCGGTATTTCAGAACGCCATCGAAGACCGTGCCGATGTGCTGGTATTCACCTCCGCGCCGTTGAGCGCACCGATGCTGTTGGCCGGCCCGATCTGGGCCGATCTGACGGTGTCGGCGGATGTGCTCGACACCGATCTGGTGTTGCGGGTGACGGATGTGGACACTGAGGGGCGGTCACTGCTGTTGCAGGAAGGCGCCTTGCGGTTGCGATACCGCAATGGGATCGAGCAGCCTGCGCTTTTGACCCCGGGGCAAAGCTATCAGGTGCGGATTGAACTGCGCGACATAGCCTATTTGCTTGAATCCGGCCACCGACTGCGGCTGGGTATCGCTGGCAGCAGCTTTCCAAGGCTCGAGCGGAACCTGAACACCGGCGGGCGCAATTACGACGAGACAGAGGGACAGGTGGCCCATGTTACATTGTCGTCCGGTGCGGGGGGACAGTCGTCTGTGACGGTTCATGTCCTGAGCGACTAATCCGCGAGCACCTTTTCAACCACTGCCGAAAACTCGCGGCGGAACCGCTCGGCTCCGAAACGGGTGGCATGGGCGTGAATGGCCGCCGCATCAAAGCTGTCTTCCATGGCTTCGAAACGCGTAATCGCATCGCGTAGCGAAGCCACATCCTGACGGTCAAAGAACAGGCCGGTCGTGCCTTCGACCACACTGTCCCGCGCGCCGCCGCGGCCATAGGCAAGAACCGGTGTTCCGCAGGCCATTGCCTCGACCGGGACAATACCGAAATCTTCTTCTGCAGGGAAAAGCAGTGCGCGGGCGTTCTGATACAGGCCCGGCAGGTCTTCGTTTGACACCCGGCCCAACAGGGTGACGTTGGGCGGCAAATTCTTCTTGAACTCTTCCCGCTGGCTGCCGTCTCCGACCACCAGAAGTGGCCGGTCCAGCCCGCGAAATGCCTCGATGACAAGATCAGCGCGCTTGTAGGGCACCAGTTGCGAGACAAAGATGTAGTGTTCTCGCTTGGAGGCCACGTCGGGTAATTTATAGGCGCCAAGATCGACGGGGGGATTAACGACCGTCGCATCGCGGTTGTAATACGCATCGACACGACGCGCGATAAAATTGGAGTTGGCGACGAAGTGGTCGACCCGCGCAGCCGAGGTCACGTCCCAGATACGCATGCGGTGCGCGAGCCGGGAGAAGTAGGCGCGCTCCAGCCAGTTCAACCTGCTGGTATAAGACGGGTAGTGATCCCAGATGTAGCGCATCGGCGAGTTGATATAGCAGATGTGCCGGGCGTGTGGTGGTACGATGACACCTTTGGAGGGGCCGCTTTCGGACGAGATCACCAGATCGTATACGCTTAGATCCAGTTCTTCCAATGCGCGCGGCATGAAGGCGAGATACTTTTGATAGTGCTTACGCGCCCCCGGCAGCCGTGCCACGGAGGTTTCAAAAATGCGCTGTCCTGCCAGCAACGGCGACAACGTCGAACGGTCAGCGACATGCGTGAAGATATCAGCGTCCGGATACAGCCTGACGAATTCCTCCACCACCCTTTCACCGCCGCGCATACCCACCAGCCAGTGATGAATGATAGCCACCTTCATTGGGTCAAACCTTCAATATCCATAAGCGTACATATCTGTCTGACTTGCTGCGAGGTCGGCACGCCGCACCATCGTGAAGACAGTTCCGACAACGTCCGCGCCACCTTCTTCCAGCCGACGGACCGAGTTGCGCACCATCCGCGCCCGGGTGTGGCCGCATTTCACCACGAACAACGTCGCATCGGCATGCTGGGCCAGCACCAGCGCATCGGCCAGATGCAGAACGGGCGGCGCGTTGATGATGATCAGGTCATAAATTTCGGACATCTCGGACACCAGTTCGTCGAACCGGGGCGACAGCAGCAATTCGGCGGCATCGCGGGTCGAGTGTCGGGGCGAAATGACATCTGCTCCGGCAAGTTCGGACGTGACCGGCAACACATTCGCTTCGATCGTACCTTGGAGATATTCCAGCAGGCAGGGTGAATCCTCTGGCAGTTCCAATGCCTCGCGCAGATCAGGCCTGCGCAGGTCTGCGTCAATTACCAGCACAGACCGTCTGGGATTGCAGGCAATGCGGCTGAGTGCGCAGCACAGCGAAGATTTGCCTTCGTTGGGCACGGATGAAGTCACCAGCAAAACCTTTGGTTTCTGCATGCGGCTGACATCGAACAGTGCCGTGCGCACCGCGCGAACGTGTTCCATATATGTGGTTACGCCGCCTCCGTTCAGTTCATCGCGCAGCCATTTGAAGCGGGACAGGTAATTCCTGACATAAGGCAGGATTGCCAGGTTGGGCACGCCGGTCACGGAGGACAGCTCTTCTGGTGTGTGGACGGGGGACAAAACCAGATTGCGGATAAAGACATAGGCTATCGTGCCTGACATGCCCAGGAACAGCGCAGTCAACAAAAGCAAAGACTTGCGCGGGGCGGACGGCGCCGAGGGTATTTCGGCGCGACCGATGATACGTGCCTCGGGTGTCTGGAAATCTGCCTGTGCGCTTGTTTCCTTGAAACGCGACAGGAAATTTTCGTAGACCAACCGGGTCGCGTCGGCCGTGCGTTCCAGCTGGTTGAGCCGGACCGAAGCCTTTGCAAGGGAATCCGCACGGTCTGAAATTTCCTGGATCTGACTCTGCAATGCAGCTTCTCGGTTGCGGGTTACAATGACTTCGCTGCGCATCGCTTCCAGTCTGCGGCGCAATTCGCCCTCAAGGCTGCGGTTGATGTCGCTGATCTGGGCGGCGATGCGGATCATGTCAGGGTGGCGCGGGCCATATGTGCTGGCCAGTTCCGCCTGCGAAGCAGCAATCTCTGCATACTGGCGTTGTAACGTGTCCAGCAGCGGCGAGGTTACAACGTCCGCAACCATGCTCAGTCCGCCGGATTTCATCAGTGTCTCGACCTGGGTCAGCCGCACTTCGGCATCTGCACGTTCCGTCGAACTGGTAACCAGCTTGGTGTTCAACTCTGCCAGCAACTGGTTGATGCTTTCGGTGTTGCCGTTCGCGATCTCGATCATCTGCGCCTTGAAGCTGACAACGTCCTGATCCGCAGCTTCCACCTGTACGCTCAGCTCGTCCAGTCGGTCGGAGAGCCATGCGTTTGCACGCGAGGTCGCTTCGGTTTTTGCGGACAGCTGGCTCTGGATATAGGCCTCTGCCACTGCGTTGGAGACCTCAGCGGCCAACACGGGGTTGGTGCTTTGAAAGCTGACACCGATGGCATAGGACACGCCCAGCTGAGAGACAGAAAGCCCCCCGCGCACGTCGTTGATCACCCAGGAGCGCAGGGTCTCAAGCGGCATACGCGCAGCATATTCATGCGGTTTCTCGCCACCAAGCAACCCGCGCTTGATCTTTCGAAGCAGACCTTCGCCGCGCGGCACACGGGGGTCAAATTCGGGGACGTTCACCAGATCAAGATTGTCCACGACTTCGCCCAATAGAACATTGGAGCGGATCGTGATGACCTCGCCCGCCAGAACGGCTTGTGTCAGGTCAAGGTTGGACACCACGCCCTCGACAGGTGTCATACGCTCTTTGCGCGTGTCGAGCATCAGCTGTGAATTGGCGGTATATTGCGGCGGCACGAACTGCAGGAACAACAGCATCGCCAGAACGCTCAGGACCATCACAATCACGATGAGCCGCGCTTTGCCGCGCAGGATCGAATAGAGATAGACGACATCGACAGGCGGCAGAAGGTGTTCACGCATAAAGGTGCGGTCCATACTGACAACGGACATATTGTGCTCTGGTGGGCTGATCCTGTTCATCCGGGTTGGCCTAACGCTTCAGGTGGCTTCACCACGATCACCAGCAGATCCCCTGGCAGGACTTCGTCAAAGGGTTTGACCACGATGTTTTCGGTCTTATCGCCACGCCGTCGGCGGATCTGATATTCCAGCAGCAACTCGGTCTCCAGTCCGGCGGCCGCGCTCATCCACTGGCGCAAAAGCCGTGTCCGGTCTTCCAGTGAGGCGCGCGTCGAAAGGGCCTTGTTGATCTCGCTGAGGGTGCGCTGGGCTTCGGTCAGAAGCTGCTTTTCCAGCTCGGTGTCGAATTGAGACAGACGGCTGCGCAATTCGGCTTGTTCGATCTTGGCGGCCGATGCCTGTTCGCGCAGTTGCAAAAGCTGGGTCTGCGCCTGTGACACTTCCAGCTCTTTTGCGTTCAGACTATTTTTGGGGATCAAACCGCGGTCCGCCAATGCGGTTGCGCGTTCCACTTCTGAGCGCGAGCGTTCCAGCACCGAGCTCTGCACTTCGCGACGCTCTTCCAGCAGTCCGATCCGGACCTTGGTTTCCTCGACGGCATCGGTCAGCAGTTTTCGACGTGTCGCCGCGTCCTGCGCCTGAAGGGCGATAATGCGGTCTTCTTCGGTGCGATGTTCTTCAAAAATCTCGCGGCTGATGGCGCGGCGGATCTGCGGGGGGACCCCTTCCCAGACCGCGCTTTCCTCATGCTTCAGTTGCGCTTGTGCGCGGGCATATTGCGCGGCCAGAAGCGCCAGCTCGAATTGAAGGCTGTTCAGCGATCCTTCGAGCGTCCGAAGCTCCAACACACGTGCTTCTTCGTTATTTGCCGAGATAGACGGCCCGCCGGCCATCCCGACAGCCTGTTCGGCGGTCATCTGTGGCTGGTAGTCAAAGTTGCCGGGGTTCTTCACATCGCCAAGAACCGAAATCGGGCGGAAGCTGCCGATCGACAGTTCGATCTGCGGGTCGACAAAAATTTCGCGTTGGACATAGGTGCGCTGGATCAACTGTCGTGCATCGCCCACCGACATGTCGTGGACGACCACCCCGCCAATGAAGGGCAATTGCACTGCCCCCTCGCGACCGACGACAAACCGCTGGGGCGGGTCATTGTCATCCAGAATGTCAAACTCAAGCTCGTCCCCGACGCTGATCATGTATCCGTCGGGTGACGCCGCTGTGGCGCTGCCAATCGGTGAAAAGGCTGCCATTGCGACAGCCAGCAGCATGGTACGACACAAAAACAGGACATTTATGTGCGGAAAATAGCACATCAAAACAACCATCTCGAATCACTAAATTAAAAAATAACTTGTGGGCATCATAGCAGCTTCAACAGCCCGTCGTAAAAAAACTGACAACTTTTCGTCACATTTGAATCTTGCCAATAAACTTGAATATCAACGGATTAGCTTTTGCGAAAAACGGCAGTCAAATTTCCCTTATCACGGGAAAATTGTCGCTGCCTTGTGATGGCAAGCTTCGAGAGAGGGTTTTATTTGACTCGTTTGCCAATCGGGATGAGAATGTGAAAAAGCCCATATTCAAAAACCCGGCGCATTTATTTTTTGCGCGTTTGCGTATTCCAGTTTGTCATTAAATTTGCTGTTGGACACCGTTCCGATTGGCCGTCCAAAGGACATTCCATGATGAGAGATTTATCCGAAGTCGAAGCTATTTCTACATTTCCCACCTCGATCGGCCAGAAACGCTGCTGGTTCATGGAGCAGATACACCCGGGCAACCGCGGCCTTAATCTGGCGGTGCGCTGGGAACTGCGCGGACCCGCGACCAGCGAGATGGTCCAAAGCGCGTTTAACCGGATCATTGCCCGTCATGAAATCCTGCGCACCCGTTTTGCGGAGCTGGACGGTGAGCCGGTCCAAGAGGTCGTCGACCACGTCGACTTCAAGCTTGATCTTGTCGATGTGCGGACGCTGGATAAAAAATCATGCGCGGATCGTATCACCGCCATTGCCATCGAACATGCCGAACAGCCCTTTGACCTGGGCACTGCCTGCTTGCTGCGGGTTGTGATGATACGCAAATCGACCGACCGGGCCGAACTGCTGATCGCGGTGCACAACGCCGTCTTCGACGGCTATTCGATCGGCGTTCTGGGGCACGAGCTGGGCCAGATCCTCGACGCGACGATCCGTGGGGTCGAACCCGAACTGCCGGAACTGTGCCTGCAATATGGCGATTATGCGCAATGGCTTCAGGACTATGAGAACAGCGGCGCATTGGCGGAAGAAGAGGCCTATTGGACTGAAACATTGCGCGGCGCGCCCTACTTCGAATTGCCCGCCGACCGTCCGCGCACCGCAGGAGAGGTCAAGACAGCCGCCTGCATCCGTGCCTTGCCCGCCGATTTCGAGGATCGTCTGGCCGTCGCCGCCAAATCGCTGGGCACATCGGTTTTCGCGTTGGGCACAGCGGCCTTCAGCGCGGCACTGGGGTTATACTCCGGCACCCGTGATCTCAGCTTTGCGGTGCAGGTGGCGGGGCGGATGGATGTTGATCTCGAACCGCTGATCGGCATCTTTACCAACCCGCTCGTGCTGCGGTTCGACGTGGACGAAACCGTGACGCTGGGCCGTCATGCAGAAGCGACGCGCGACATCGTCAATGGCGCATTGGCGCATCAGATGCTGCCGTTCGACAAGCTGGTGCAGGTGATCAACCCGGTGCGGGACCCCCTTCGCATCCCGCTGGTGTCGATCATGTTCAATCTGCAAAAGGCGTTTTTGAAAGAGGGCAGCTATGGCGATATTGAACTGGTGTCGGTGCCTTCGCATTCGCCAGCCACACTTTATGACCTGAGTGTTAACATCGTGGGCCGCAACGCGGGTTGGCGTCTGATGATCGACTACAATTCGAACCTGTTCGATGCCGCGTCGATCGAGGTGTTTTCGAACCTGCTGGTTGATGTCTTTGCGCGGATCACAGAAGCCCCTGACACGCGTCTGTCCGACATTCCCGCCCGTGGCGAGGCGGTTTTGCTGTCCAGCGATCACAGGGTGCTGGAACCGGAACCCGTCACGCCCATCGCTACAAAAAGCGGGGGGGCTTTTGATGGACATGAAGACCTCCGTGCGCTTTGGGCAGAACTCCTTGTTCTGCCGCCGGAACAGATCACGCCCGACGGGAATTTCTTTGATCTGGGGGGCCATTCGGTTCTTGCCCTGCGCATGCTTGCGCGTGTCGGGCAGATTTTCGGGACACGTCCCAGTCTTTACGCCTTTCTGAATGCGCCCACGCTCGGCGGACTTGGCGAATTGCTGCAACCTGAAAAAAAGCCAGCGCAGGCAAAGCGGACGAAACCTTTGGCGCCCTCAGGTATCTGGGATTTGATTGAACTGCGCTCGGGCTCGGACCTTGCGCCGGTGCTTCTGACCGTGAACCAGCCTTTTATGTATCATGCCCTCGCCCGCGAAATGGGGGTCGACTGCACGGTTGCCAACCTGGGCGTGCCGGACAAGGCAGCGCTGTCTAGGCTGCGTGATAGCGGGTTCGACCCGGCGATTGCAGCGGCCACACAGGTGGTTCGTGCCAGATATGGTGACAGGCCACTGTTGCTGTGCGGGCTTTGTGTTGACGGACGCGTGGCACTGCGGCTGGCGCAGACCTTGCAGGCCGACGGATCGCAAGTGGCGAGCGTTGCGATGATCGACACATGGGCCCCCGGTGCGGTAAAGGCGTTCTCGGGCATGGCGTTGATGCGCGACAGGTGGCGTATCAGGTTGCGGCGTCTGCGCTATTATCTTGGTCTGCGGGCGCGTGGTGACATCATGTGGCGCGACGTATTTTCGCAAAACAGCTTTGTTGCCGGGACCCCGCGCAGGCTTGGTCTGCTTGCAAAGAGGGGCGACGTCGAAGTGCTGGTGGATGCCACCGTTGATTGCCTCGTCTCGCAGACACGCAGATACTCTTTCAAGCCCTACGACGGTGAGGTCGCGCTGTTTGTCACAAGCTCGCAAGGGTTGGTCCCGCGTGATGGAGTGTTGGGATGGTCAGGCAAACTGGCACGTGATGTTGCGGTATACCCGGTCAATGGCTGGCATGGCGATGCGCTGACCCGGTCCGGGTTTGATCGCGTGTTCGGCGTGCTGGAAGAAAAGGTAAAAAGGCTTTCTGCACAGCGTAGCCGCTAATGGATCGGGTTCCGCACCGTCCGCTGCGTGTGCTGATTGTCAGGGCCGCGAGCGATCCGATTGCTGACTGGCAGGCAATGCTCTTGGACCGGCTGGCTGTCGATCCACTTGTCACGCTTGTCGGTATGGTGGCAGGGCAGGGCGCCCGCACCGACCGGCCAGGCGGCGCGTTGCTTTGCGGTATCCTTTCAATTGAACGTCGGCTCGTCGCAGGGCAGTTGCGCTGCTATGACGCCTCAGGCGCACGCGCAATTTTGGCCAGACTGTCTCAACGCGGGACGCCGCAAGACAGTGACCGCGCCGACCTGGCCATCGTTCTGGGCGCTCGGGATCTGTCGGATGATCAGTTGCACCTTGCGCATCATGGTTCATGGTCTGTGCGCTTTGCCGGTGCTGCATCCGCAGTTTGGCCCGCCGCAACTGTAACTCAGCGCGCAAGCCCCCGGATGCCGGTGGAAATCCTGTCCAGGACCGTTCATGCGCCAGGATACGCATTGGTGCGTACGGCGTCTTATAATCTGAAACCCGGAGCGGTGTTGACCGGCGCGTTTGTCGAGGAAAAATCGGTGCTTTTGATCCTGCGGGCGCTGCATGATCTGGCCACTGGGCAACTTTGTGCACCACCTTTGGCTGACATGATCCCCGCGCCTGTCCAGCCAACTTTGCTTGAGGCGTTGGGCTATGCGGTGGCATTTGCCAAAGCCGCGGCGGTCAAGCTGCACCACAGGATGCGGGCACGTCGTGGCAAGGGGCGGTTGTTCTGGCGTCTGGCTGCGGGCGCGGGCCCTGTCACCGATCTGGATCTGGCTGCGTCGGCGATCCTGCCTGCGCACAATCATACGATGGCGGACCCGTTTCTTTTTGAACATGATGGCACGTCCTGGGTGTTCTATGAGGCAATGAACGCGGATGACGGCGCGGGCTGGATCGAGGCGGCTCAGTTGACGGAAGAGGGACTGGGCGCACCCATCACCGCGTTGACGTGCCCCTATCACCTGTCATTTCCCTTCGTGTTCCGGGATGGTGACGAGATATTCATGATGCCGGAAACCCAACAGTCACGTCGTCTTGAGGTCTGGCGCGCTACGGATTTCCCGATCGGCTGGACCCTGCATGCAACGGCATTCGAAGGTATGTATCTGGCCGATTCAATCCTGTGGCACGCAGAAGACGGGCAATGGTGGTTGCTGACCAACCTGTCGGATCATTTTGCGTTTCAGGACCATTCAAGCGAGCTTTATCTTTTTTCTGTAGACGGTCCGTCGCTGACGGGGCTGAAACCGCATCCGCGCAATCCGGTGGTCATCGGGGCGGAGCATGCGCGCAATGCCGGCGCGCCAATACTTCAGAACGGCCGGCTCTTTCGCCCCTCACAAAACAACAGTTACGGGGTTTACGGTTATGGGCTGAACCTGATGGAGATCACGCGTCTGGATGACAAAAGCTTTGAAGAGGTTTTGCTGCGGCGGTGGACTCCCGACGATCTGCCTGGCAGCCGGGGCATTCATCACCTCAGCGTCCTGAATGACCGATATGTCTTTGACTGGAGCGGATCATGATCCGCTGGTTGATACAGGGCGTAGCGTTTGCCGCATTTCAGGCAGCCCCGGCCATCGGCCAGCAGGGCGATGGTTTCGTACTGGGCGCGCAGACCCACTTTAAACAAGGCTGGTCAATTGATCTGCTGGACAAGGCCGACAGCCTGGGCGCCATGGCGCTGCGCGACGAAATCGACTGGGCGCGGGTCGAGCGCGAAAAAGGCGTCTATGATTTTTCGGCGGCAGATATGTATATGCGCCCCATGCTGGATCGCGGCTTTCGACCGCTGCTGGTGATCAATGAAACGAACCCGCTTTATGATCTTGGCGAGACCCCGCACACCGACGAAGGCCGCGCTGGCTTTGCGGCATTTATCTCTGCAATCCTGTCGCATTACGGCGTGGACAAGGTGCGGATCGAAATCGGCAACGAAGTGAACTCGAAGGACTTTTTTGGCGGGCCCGCCGCGGCAGACCCGCCGCGCTTTTTTGCAGCCATCACGCGGGCGGTTGATGCGCGCCTGCAGGTTGATCATCCCGGCGCTCGGTTCAGTTGCAGCGGTTTGAACGTAGTTGGCATTGGCTATTATCGTGCATTTTTCCGCTATGGTGGCCTGCTGTCGTGTGATGCAATTTCCGTGCATCCTTACCGCGACCACCCCGAAACATTGCGCGCAGAACTGGACCGCCTCAAGGCGCTTATGCGCGAGTTTGGCGGCGAGAAACCCATTGAGGTGACTGAATTCGGGCATTGGTTCGATGATCCGCAAGCCGCGCCCGATTATATGTTCAAGATGGTCAGCGCGATGGCGGCCGCCGATGTGACGTCAGCCTATTGGTACGCGCTGCGCGACGAGGAATGGTGGCCCAACATGGGGTTGCTGACGCTGTCGGGGCAGAACCGGAAACCGGCAGCAGCTGCATATTCATTCCTGCAGCAAAAGATACTTCCGCTGGGCCGTCCGGTGCGCCTGGGAAATAATCCGACAGTTCATATCTATCGCTTTGGCGCAGGACAGGCGCATGTGGTTTGGGGCAGTGGCGGCGCATTCTCTGTCGAGGGTGCGGTCAGCTTTTTCGACACGCAGGGGCGCGAGATTGACCCTGTAACCACGCTTTCGGACACTCCGGTCATCATCTGGGGCGAAGGGGTGACCTTTCGTGTCCCGCAACCTGTCCTGATTGCAGACAACATGTACGAATATGGCCAGCACCCGTGGAGCTATTATGCATTGCGCCCGGATGTTGGCCTGACGCCGCTTGAAATCGTGGACGGAAACTGGACCAGCACACGCGGTGCGCCAGATTTGTCACCGCTTCAGATCGGGGATGTCTGGGTCACGACAGCCCGGTTCGCTGGCGTTCCCTTTGCGGCGGTTGAAAGGTTCACGGCCTCTGCATCGGGCACCTACCGGATCGAAGCCAATTGGCAGGTTCCGGGCGAGGACGACGAGCCGCAGTTGCGCATATTACACAATCGCACTCAGATCATGGCGGAAAAGCTGACGCGCAGCGGTTTGGTTATCACCGACATGACCGTGACACTTTCGGCCGGAGACACGCTTGATTTCGAAGTCGCCCCGGCGGAGCCCGATGGCACCGGTGCCGTGCAGCGACGTATAAGGATTATCGGCCCGTCAGCGTCAAACTGAGCGGGCCGGTTTGACCTCAGGCACTGTTCGCGGCGGTTCTGCGATAGGCGCGCAGCGATGGTTTTTTCGGACCTTCCGTGCCACCTTGTGCCATGCGCTGATCGACGAAGTCGGCCAGTCGGGCAATCGACGGATACTCCAGCAAGTGACGCGCTTCGATGTTCACATCTGCATCCATCAACCGTGCCGCGATGCGGAACACCGTCAGGCTGTCTGCCCCCAATGCAAACAGCGTTTGCGATGTGGATACGGTTTTCAACCCCAGCACTTGCTCCCAAACCTGAGCGATCTTGCGCTCGGTCTCGGTGTTGGGCGCGGTATGAAGCGCGGTCACATCGGCGGTAGTGTCGGGGTCGGGCAGGGCGCGGCGGTCCAGCTTGCCGTTGGCCGTCGACGGCAGTTTGCTCAGGAACGCCCAGGCGCTCGGCACCATATAGCCCGGAACCTTGTCGGCCAATGCACGCGCGAGGGTTTCGGCCTGTAATTCGGTCCCTGTCTTGCTTACAACATAGCCCACCAACTGATCCCCTCCGCGTGGCGAAGGTCGCAGCGCGACGGCTGCGGCGGACACCTCTGGCAGGGCGCGCAGGTTGCTTTCGATCTCGCCCAGCTCAATTCGGAAACCGCGCAGTTTCACCTGCGCGTCGGCGCGGCCCAGCACTTCAATGCGGCCATCGGCCAGGCGACGGGCCATGTCACCGGTCTTGTAGAGCCTGCGTGCCTGCCCCAGCAGTGTCACGTCGCGAAAGGCGGCCTGCGTCAGATCAGGCTGTTGGAAATAACCGTGCGCCAACCCAATCCCGCCGATGTTCAACTCGCCGACTGCGCCGACCGGCAGCAGCACGTCGTCGCGGCCCAAAATATGCATTTCGGTATTTGCGATGGGGCCGCCGATGGTGACACGGTCGCCGGGGGCAAGGTGCACGGCAGCGGACCATATGGTTGTCTCGGTCGGGCCGTAGACGTTCCAAAGTGTCGATCCACCTGCTGACAACTTGTCCGCCAGATCCTGTGCCAGCGGTTCGCCGCCGGCCAGCAGGGTCAGGCCCTCAACCGGCTCAAAACCGGCTTCCAGCATCATGCTCCACAGGGTCGGCGTGGCTTGCATGTGGCTGATGTCGCCCTGCTGGATCCGTGTGACCAGCCGGAAGCCGTCAAGAACATCATCATGCGATGCAATCACTGTGCGCCCGCCGCTGATCAGCGGCATAAACAACTCAAGAACAGAGATGTCGAACATGATCGTTGTCACCGCAAGCAGGCTGCTCTCGGCGCCAAAGTTCGTGTCACGCGCCATTGAGTCCAAAAGGTTGACGACGGCAGCATGACCGATCTCTACCCCTTTTGGTGTGCCGGTCGAGCCGGATGTGAACATGACATAGGCCGCAGTGTCGCCGTCCGTTTCGACCGGTTCGGGCGTACCTGCTGTCGGCATTGTATCAAGTGAAAGCGCCGGCAGGTCCAACCCGCTGGCACAGTCAGGCGTCTTGGTGCCGTCATGCAAGATGGCGCTGACGTCGGCTGTCTTCAGGATCATGCGCAGCCTGTCGGCGGGCTGCGTCTGATCGATGGGCACGTAAGCGGCCCCGGCTTTCATCACGCCCAGCAATGCTGCGACGCATCCGGCTGAACGGGGCAACGCGACGGCCACTCGATCGCCTTTCCGGACGCCCTGCGCTTGCAGCGCTGCCGCGATGTCATCGCTGCGGGCGGCGATGCTGGCATAGCTGTGCTGCCCTTCGCTGTCCTCAACGGCGGCGCGGTCTGCGTGCCGTGCGCAAGCTTGCGAGACGCGCGCATGAACCGTCTGCACAGCGGTGACTGGCACCTGCGTGGCATTCAGCGTCTCGGCCAGCCAGACCTGTTCATCCTGCGAGGTGATCGGAAGCTGCTCCAGCGGGCGCGCGGTGTCGGCTGCAAGTTCGCCCAACACGGTCTCAAGATGGCCAACCCAGCGCATCACCGTGTCGGCGTCAAAGACGTCGGTGTTATAGTCTACATCGACCCGCAGCCCGTCCTTGCGTTCAACCACATTGAAAAACAGATCGAAATTGACCGCACGTTTGGCGTTGGGGGTCATGGTAACCTTTAGCGGGCCCATTTCGAGGCCTTCACTCAGGCGTTCCAGATTGAACTGGATCTCGGTCAGGGGCAGGCGGTTGAGCGATCTTGGAATGTCGAGATCACGCACCAGAGTGCCATAGGTGTAATCCTGATTGTCAAAGGCATCCATCACCGTCGTGCCGACCTGCGCCAAAAAGGCCGAAGTCTGCATGTCCGGTTCCTGTGCAACGCGGATTGGTAGGAAGTTAACGCAATGCCCGACCATCGCCTGATTTTCCAGCAAAGCCTGCCCGCCTGTCGGCACGCCAAGAACGATGTCGTCGGAGCCGGTCAGTCTGGCGACAGTGATATGCAATGCGGCAAAGAGTGTTGAGAACAGTGTGCAGCCTTGCGCCGCACCGGCCTTGCGTGCTGCGCGCATCACGTCACCGGAGATAAGCGCGGTGCATGTGGCACCTGCAAAGGATTTGATCTCGGGGCGCGCGCGATCTGTGGGCAGCTCGGGCAAATCCGGCACATCCTTGAACCGGTCGCGCCAGAATGCGAGCGTTTCGGGTGCGGAAGTTGCCACAGCCTTTTCCTTGGCGAAAACCGCAAACGAAGGTGCATCAGGCAGATCAGCCGGCGTGCCGTTTACGGCTTGGGTGTAAAATGCGGCCAGATCCTGAGCGATGACATTAAAGGACCAGCCGTCGCAAACAATGTGATGTGCATTGAGAACAAGCAGATGTTTGTCAGCAGTCCGGCGCACCACAAAGGCGCGCAGCGGTGGGCCTGCGACAATGTCGATTTCGGTCGCGGCATCCTCGGCCAGCAGCGTCTCAACTGCGGCATCGTCTGCATCGCTCAGATCATGCAGTTTCAGTGGCAGCGTGTAGGGATCGAGAATGTCAAAGGTTTCGCCGCTGCGTGCAAAAACCATGCGCAGCCCGTCATGGCGGGCAATCACCTGATCCAGTGCCGTTTGCAGCGCATCCAGGTCCAGCGGTCCGCTGAGCTCCAGCGAGCCACTTTCATTGAAACAGCATGACGCAGTCCGGCCCAGCTGTGCCGTCATCCAGATTTCGCGCTGGGCTTCGGTGAGGGGGATGCCTTTGGTCGGCGCAGGCGCCTTGGCCACGGGGGGCAAGGCAACCGGCACCGATGTGCCGTTTCCAAGGATGCCGACCGCACGCAGCGTGTCGACCGCGTTTTCAAACGCGGAGACCACAGTGTCGGCATCGTGCTGCGTGTGCGCCGTGGTGAAGATAAAGGCATAGCCGACCTGCACATGCACACCGGCCATGCGCATCAGCGGGTAAAGCAGCACAGCGTTCGGGTCCAGATCGGTAACCTGCGGGACCAACCAGCTTGAATAGCTTTCGACCACTCGGCCAAGGCCGCGTGCTTCGAGAATGTCATTCAGCCGCCGGGCGGTGTCAGCAGTCAAATCCGCTGTCCGTTCCCACAGGTCGGGTCCATGCGCATCAATGTGATCCATCGTGGCTTCCATCGCGGCAAGCACCAGCGGATGGCGCACGAAAGTGCCGGCAAAGAAGGTCGGCGACGCCTCGGGGACCGACGCGTCACCGAACTGCCATTGTCCGCCATCCAGCGCGTCCATGAACCGTTTTGACCCTGCCAGCATGCCGATGGGCATGCCGCCGCCCACGACCTTGCCATAGGTCGCCATGTCGGGGGCAATGTCCCATACGCCCTGCATGCCACGTGGTCCGACACGGAAGCCGGTCACGACCTCGTCCATGACCATGGCGGCCCCGCCATCGCGCGTGATCTCGCGCACTGACTTCACAAATTCACGCGGACGCAGGTCGGGATGACGGCTTTGCACCGGCTCTACGATCACGGCCGCAATGGTCGTGATGTTGGCGGTCAACCAGTCCAGGCTGGCCTGATCGTCATAGGGCAGGACAATCATCGACGACAGACTGGATCGGGGGATGCCGGGTGCCAGGGGCAAGGCGGTAGGATCGTTCAGGCTTTTCTTGCCTTTCACCAGCACCTCGTCGAACTGGCCGTGATAGTCATTGCCAAAGACCACGATCCTGTCACGCCCGGTCACCGTGCGCGCGACGCGCATGGCGGCCATCACCGCTTCGGATCCGGTATTGCAGAACGCTGCGCGATCGTGACCCACAAAGCGCGCAAAGCGTTCCGCGATCGGGCCTGCCATGTCGCTTTGTGGCCCGATGGCAAATCCACGCTCCATCTGGCGGGTGATCGCCTCGACCACGAAATCAGGCGTATGACCAAAGGCGGTCTGCCCGAATCCGCTTACCAGATCGATGTATTCATTGCCGTCGATGTCCCAGATGCGCGACCCTTTGGAGCGGTCGCAAACCACGGGGAACACAAGTTCCTTCCATTCGGCGCGAAAGCCTGCGGCCGTGCGTGGATCGGCCATCGTCGGGCGATAGGTTTCGACGTATTCTTTTGTTTTCGGGCTCTTGGCGCTGTAACGCGCGGCCAGATCGCGGACAAAAGCCGACTGTTCAGGTGTCAGATCGCCGCCGCCCGCGTTGGTGGCGCGTCCGATGGAAAAGGTCGAGCTCGCCTTTGTGGCGACCGTCGCGGTTGGTTGTGGCTTTGGCAACGGGATGACATCCGCCTGTGGTGTGGCGGGGGCTTGCGACACGACGGGCTGTGCTGGCGCTTGGTGCACAGCGGCAGGTGCGCCGGAAAGCGTCGCCAGTTGCTGCGAGAACAGCCCCTGCATCGCGGCGATCTGGGCCTGCATCACGGATGTGGCGGCGGTGTCGGTGACCGCCCCAACCGGTGCGACAGCCGGGGGAGTTGTCGCGGCAACCGGTGCAGGCGCAATTGCGGCCTGTTCCACCACCGGAGCAGGCGCCTCCACCACATCGGCGGGAAGTGTTTCATCCAGCAGACCGGCAACGGCAGCGACCGTGGGGTATTTGGCAAGAAGCTCGCGGAAGGTCACCTCAAGCCCGTATTCCACACCCAGCTTTTGCGCGACCTGCCCAAGGAACAGCGAGTCAAAGCCCAGGTCAAGGAATGTCGCCTCTGCGTCATCAGGGCTAAGTTCTTCGCCCGAGACATCGCTGAGCAAGGCCAGCACCTCGGTTATCAGCCGGGGTTTGCGATCAATCGGGTGTTGAATGGACAGCGCGGTCATAATCGGGGCTTCCTTTTGCGGAGCGGTCGTTTGAGGGGAAACCGGTGCGGCGGCTGGTGAGTTTTCGGTGGACGCGAGGTCGACCCAGTGAAGCTTGCGTTGGAAAGCATAGGTTGGCAGCTCAACCCGACGGTGTCCGCGTGGGCCCAGCTTGGCCCAATCTACAGATCCGCCTGCGGCCCAAATGCGGCCGAACCCGTTCGCCATTGCGATGGTGTCGCTTTCGGGCCGGGTGTGATCGGGCAGTGATTGTACAACTGCAACGGCAGCATCACGCGGTAGGGTCTGGCCGCAGAACGACGACAGGGTGTTGCCGGCCCCGACTTCGAGCAGGATCGCGGGTTCATCCGCCGCAAGCACGGTAATGGCGTCGGCAAAGTTGACCTGCGCACGCGCCTGATGCGCCCAATAGGCAGGGTCGGTGCATTCGTCATCGGTGATCCACGTTCCGGTGACGCAGCTCACGTAAGGGATCTTGGGGGCAGCCAGCGGCATGTCTTTCAGCGCCTTGGCCAGCCCTTCGCTGACAGGGTCCATCATGGCCGAATGGAACGCATGCGAGGTGCGCAGCCGGGAGCAGGCGATATCAGCCGCCTTCAGACGCTGTTCCAGCCGGTCGACAGCGGCAGTTTCACCCGCCACCACGTTCAGCCGTGGGGCGTTGTGCGCGGCGATATCAAGACCGGCTTCGAGGTGGCCTGCCAGTTCGTCCAGCGGGGCACGCACCGACAGCATCGCGCCGCCGGGCTGGTCCTGCATGAGTTGCCCGCGCTGGCTGATGATGTTCAACCCGGTTTCAAAGCTGAACACGCCCGCGAGGGCCGCGGCGGTGAACTCGCCCACCGAATGGCCGATCATCGCCACAGGCTGGACGCCACGCGCCATCCACAAACGCGCACAGGCGTATTGCGTCAGATAAAGGGCGGGCTGCGTCAGCCGCGTTTCGCGCAGGGCGGCGGCAAGGTCCTTGTCAGACGGGTCACCGAAACACAGCATCGTTTTGACGTCGAGACCGAGGATCGGTTGCAATATCTCTGAGCCTTGGTCGATCCAGCGCGCGAATTCCGGCTCTGACTTATACAGCCCGCTGCCCATGCCGGGGTATTGCGACCCTTGACCGGGAAACATGAATGACACCCCAGGATCACCTTGAAGTGCCGCGCCACGTGGCAGGCTGGCAGCGCGGAGAGAGGCCGCAACCGCTTTGGGGTCGTCGCCTGACACCGCAAGACGCATGTCATAAGCCGCGCGGCCGTCTTGCAGGCTAAAGGCGATGTTGGCCAGCGCGGGCGCGTCTGACGCCTCGACCGCGTCGGCCAGCGCATCTTTCATCTCGGCCAGCGCCTCGCGCGATTTGGCCGACAGTACCAGTGTCTGAACGCCGTCAGCGGGGGCGATAGTGTCAGGCAGCGGCGCTTCTTCCAGCACCAGATGCACGTTGGTGCCGCCCACGCCAAACGAACTTACTCCTGCCCGCAGGGGATAGGCCGCCGTCCAGGGCGCGCCCTGCGCCTGGATGCGGAACGGGCTTCCTGCAAGGTCGATGCGGCTGTTCAGCTTTTTGAAATTCGCCAGTGGCGGCAGGGTGCGGTGGGTCATCATCAGGACGGTTTTGATCACCCCGACCACGCCCGCCCCGGCATCCATGTGTCCAAGGTTGCCCTTGACCGAACCCAACGCGCAACTTCCCTCGGGCAGGCCCGGCCCGAACGCCTGGCGCAGTCCGCTGACTTCGATGGGGTCCCCCATGGGCGTGGCGGTGCCATGACATTCCACATATGAAATCGTATCAACGGGGACGTCAGCATCTGCATGGGCGCGGCGGATGGCGTTCGCCTGCCCGCCGACGGTGGGCGCGGTAAAGGCGATCTTGTCCGCGCCGTCATTGTTGATGCCGACACCACGGATCACCGCATGAATATGGTCCCCGTCTGCAAGCGCATCCTTCAGCCGCCGCAGAACCACTACGCCGCCACCGTGGGAAAACACCGTGCCGGATGCTGACTCGTCAAAAGGTCGGCAGGTACCGTCATCCGAGGCCAGCCCGCCATCCTGAGCCATATAGCCGCGTTTCTGCGGGAAGGTGATCGATACCCCCCCAGCCAGCGCGATGTCCGCTTGCCCGGCCCGCAGGTTCAAAATCGCCTGGGCAATTGCCGTCAGCGAGGTCGAACAGGCTGTTTGCACGGTCATGGCAGGACCGCGCAGGTCCAGTTTGAAGGCCACGCGGGTGGCCAGGCAGTCGGGCATGTTTCCGGTGATTTCGGCGAATTTGCCGGTCTGGTAGTTCGACGTGAACGCCTCGATCTCGGCGCGGTCGCCCAGCATGTTTTGCATCACGTAGGAGTTCATCGAACAGCCTGCAAACACGCCGACGCTGACGTTGTCGCGCTGGGCGGCGTGGCCGCTGCGTTCCAGCGCCTCGTGCGCCATCTCCATGAACACCCGCGCTTGCGGGTCCATCAGGGCTGCTTCGCGCGGGTACATGCCAAAGAATTTCGCGTCGAACATGCCTGCATTTGCAAGCTCCGGGCGCGCGGGTACATAGGCAGCCGAGGCTCTTTCGGCCGCGCTGTAGCTGTCTTGTGCGTCTTCAGCCGCGAACGGGCGGATCAGGTTTTCGCCGTTGCACAGATGTTGCCAGAAATGGTCGAGATTGTCGCTTTCCGGCAGGCGAGCCGCCATGCCGACGATGGCGATGGCGGTATCGGGCAGGTTGTCGAGCGCAGGCGCAGCGTCTGCTTCGGCGGGCGTTTCGGTCTGCGGTACTTTCGGGGGGGCTTTGGCCACGATGTCTGCCAGCTTGCTTGCCAGTTGCCCCAGCTTGGGCGCTTCGAACATCACCATGATATCGAAGGAAACGCCCAGATCCTTGATCAGTCCGGCGTGCACGTCGACCAATTCAAGAGAGCTGCCGCCCGCGTCAAAAAATGTCGTGTCATGTGAGGGATCGATATCGCCAAGCGCCTGTTTCCAACGCGCGACGATCAGCTTTGATATTTGGTGCGCGCTGGGCGTTTCTGCGATACTGGCAGCCTGCTCAGGCATATCTGCCGTGTCGGATGGGGTCTCTTTGCTCAGCAGACCCAGCAGCGCCTTGCGGTCGATCTTGTTGTTCGCTGTCAGGGCAAAGTCATCAACGACCCTGTTGATGCGCGGCAACATACCGTCGTGCAGTTTCTCGCCCAGGGCAGATAACACTTCGCGGATAAATCCGGTGTCGTCGCCGTCAATGTCGCGCGCCGGTTTGATGAATGCCGCGATCCGCTTGCGACCACCCTTGTCGGTGGCAAGAACGACGGCAGCATCTGTCACCATCGGCAGTTCCCGCAGGTGGTGTTCGACCTCGTCCAGTTCGATCCGGCGACCGCCCAGCTTAACCTGTCGGTCGGCGCGTCCGAAGAAATCGTAAATGCCGCCGTCACGGCGTTGCGCGAGATCACCGGTCAGATAGACCAGCCCCTCGTGGCCAGGACGCGGATCGGGTATAAACGCCTCTGCCGTTTTGTCCGGCTGGTTTAGGTATCCCAATGCCACCCCCGGGCCTGCAGCAACCAGCTGGCCCAGCGCGCCGTCGGGCAAAACCTGTCTGTCTTCGTCGATGACGAAACAATCGCAATGACCGGTGGGAATGCCGATCGGGATCGGCCCTGTCACAAGATCTTCGGGCGTTACCTTGTGCATTGTGGTCAGGACCGAATTTTCGGTTGGACCGTAGCAGTTGATGACATCGATGCCGGGATAGGCCTCGGTCAACTTGCGGATGTGCGACGTCGACATGACGTCCCCGCCCGCTCCGAACAGCCGTAGGCCACCCAGATCATCAAGGTGATGTTCGATCATCAGATGCGCGAGGCCGGTGTAAAAATAGGTGACGGTTACCTTCTCGTCGCGGATGACACGCGCCACTTCGTCCAGCGCGGGCTTGGGCTGGGTGACCAGTGCGACGGTTGCACCGTTCAGCAGCGGTCCCCAGATTTCCCACATCGAAGCGTCACAGGCGATTGTCGAATTGGCCAGCGCCACGTCACCGCGCAAAACCTGTCCGGTGGGCTGATCGTATCCCAAACGCAGGATGGCGCGATGTGGCAGGACAACGCCCTTGGGTTTGCCGGTCGAACCCGAGGTGTACATGACATAGCAAGGATCATCGCCGTGCAGCGTTGGAAATGCCTCAGTCCCGTCCACGGCAGTGTCCAAGGCATGTTGAACGCTCAGCCGGGTGACCTTTTTTGGGCACAGGGATCGGGAAAGGTGGCCATAGGGGGTGTCCCACAGGATAACCCTGGGGCGGCTGTCTTTGATTATATAGGTTAATTGTTTGGAATCGTAGGCAGGATCAAGCGGGACATAGGCCGCGCCTGCACGCATGATCCCGGTCATCGCCAACACGGCGTTTGCCGTGCGGTCTGAAATCAGAACAACATTGTCACCGGGTTTGACACCAATCGCCATAAGATGCCGCGCAATCCTGTCGGATGCTTCGGTCATTTGAGAATAGGTGTAACGAGAATTGCCACTGGCAAGTGCCACCGTGTCAGGCACGGCAGCACTTGTCCTGGCAAAGCCATCTATAAGGCTTTGTTTTGCGTCATAAAATATCGCAGTCGGAATCGACTTTGATTCATCAACCGACATGTGAGGTCCTTAAGCAAATTATCGGAACTGATTAGAAATTAGCGCCTGTGCTCTGATTGAAATTTAGCAGCAGGTCAGTCCGACTATTTAATAGCAAGATTAAAAATTTAGACGTTCTATTAAGGCCAGAATAAGGCATTATTTCTGAATGGCCAAAGCTAATTTTTTAACGCCTGCAGCCGCGCCGAATGGAACTTCAATCCAGGATAGAGATTGAAGTGATCGCGCCACAAATAGTAGTATCCGCCCGTCTTGGCGACACTTCATGTTGCGTCTGACCTTGGGTAAAGAATTTTGGAGCGACCAATCTGGACCGCTCTAGGGTAAGTCAACAATAGCTTACTTATAGTAGAATTAGCGCGAATTCTTGCAACTTATGGGTGGAGCAGCGGAATGAATGACAGAAATGCAGCCCAAAACAAGACGCAGAACTCGACCACGATTCGACGCAGATTCGCATCTCTGCAATGTGCTAGGGCCATTTTGAAATTTCGCCTCCTATGTTCACTGAACTTCTCCGGAAAGTACAAATAAACTGGTGTCATTGCCTAACTAACATCGTGCAAAGTTGCAAAATTGCAAATTTCGTAAATTACATGAGAGAATTTTCACTGGTTTTGACCCTATTGAGCCAATCTCCGCCGAAAAACCGTCATTTTTCACCTCAAGCGTCATCAAATTTCTCCGCCTGCATGGAGTTTGATGACTTCAAAAGATGAATTTCTGGTTAACCGGAACGGCAATCCGGGGCGAATTCTAGCCAGAATCGCGCCCTGAAAGACGTGACCACAAGGTCCTGTCGCACAGTGTCAGGGTGGGGAGGTAGACGATGATCATCGCCACCCCAAGCATCAGGAAGCGCAGCAGGGGGTGTATCTGTGTCAGCAGCTCATACCGGTCTGCGACAAGTGGCACAGCGATTGACAGGGCCAAGGCCGGAAGCGCGGGCCAACTGGCCGCAAAAATGTAAGTCCATCGCATGCCGGTGTGGTGCTGCATGATCTTTGCACTGATGGCAAAGACCGCCAATGCCGCCACAACCTCGGAAACCGCCGTTGCGATCAGGCCGAACATTGCACCGACCGCGATACAAACCAGCGTTACTACTGCGTAGATCAGCATGTAGCGTGGCAGGAGTTTGACCTTGCCCACCAAAGACAGGATCGGGATTGATGCGGTGCCAGAGGCGCGTATCAATGCGGCAATCGACAAAATCTGCACCACGGGCACCGCAGCGTCCCAATCCGGGCCAAGGATGCCCCGCACCAGATCATCGGCCATGATCGCGATCCCCACGAACAGCGGGGCGCTTGCATAAATGAGGATGGGAAAGAAACGGTCCGCTGCCGGTCCGAACGTTGCATGGGTGGGTTCGGATCGGGGCAGTTTGCGGAAAAAACTCCAGGTCAGCACCCGAACCGGTTCGCTCACAATTTCCTCGAACGCACCGATCACCCGTTGCGCTGCGCGATAATAGCCCACTGCGGCTGGGCCCATCAGACCACCAACAATCAACGTTGCGCCATAGGCGCGTGCCGCGCTGAGCAGCCGTGTGAGGGTGATGTTCCAAGAGTAATGGCCGATCTCGTGATAGATAGATCGCTGAGGCGCGATTGCGGGGGCGACGCGCGCTATGGCAACTGCGGACAGGCAAAAAACGACGGCACCGGCCAGTCTGCCATAAGCCAGCGCCATGATACCCTGACCGGACAGCAGTGCGGGAATGGCCACGGCAAGATTGACGACCTCGCCCAGCAACGGGCAAATGGCGGATGCGGCAAGTTTGTGCTGCCAGATCAGCACGCCTGCATAGGCCGAGGCGACGGCGGCAAAGAACACGGACATGGACAGGATACGCGCAAGCGGCGCGGCATTGGGTTGCTCGAACAGCATCGCAATCGGCAAGGACATCACAAGCCCCGCAACCGCAAGCAAAGCCCCCGCGACACAGGCCACGAACAACGCATGGCGCAGTCTTGCGACCTCGCCCTGCCAGTTCAGGATGTATTCGGACCATCCGGCAATCGCGAGTTGGTTCAGGAAAACGATCACCGCCGCCACAAGTGCAAAGATGCCAAATTCGGCCGGTTGCAGAATCCGCGCAGCCACCATGAAGATCACGAACTGGATCAGTTGTGCGAGGACCCGCGAAACCGTGACCCAGATACCGCCGCCCAGAGATGATTTGGCAGTCGTCATACGTGCAGTCCGGTGTTGGAAGGCGCGTTTTTCCGGGCGAACTGCCCTGTCGGAAGAAACATTAAAAATAGTCCACTATTGAAAGCGAGAATGGTGTAAAAATTCAAAAATCGATTTTAAAAATGGTATGAAGCATAAAGCATTGGACAGGCGATTGGCGGGTCCAAGCCCTGCAATGTTACGCATTGCCACAATTATATCAACGACCTATCGTCACGCCATTGAAAGAAATCCTGATTTAAGAGGTTCATTGTGACTGCAAAGCTGAGTTTTGATCATCTTGGGATTGTATGTGCCGATCTGGCCGAAGGCCGTGCATTTTTAGGCGATACAATCGGCATTTCCAGCTGGACGGCGCCCACAATGGACCCGATCCAGAAAGTGCATGTGCAGTTTGCCAAGGACGCCTGCGGTATGATCTATGAACTGATCGCACCCAGCGCCCCGGAGTCGCCTATTTCACAGGCATTGAAGTCAGGTAAGAATATTCTCAACCACCTGGCCTACATCACTCCTGATCTGGGCGCGGCTGCGGCTCACCTCGAAGCGCAAGGGTGTATTGCGGTCTCGGTGCCTGCACCTGCAGTGGCGTTCGAGGGCGCGCTCATACAGTTTTTCTATGCCCCGCTCGGGTTTTTGATCGAGTTGATCGAACAGGAAACAACGACATTGGTTTTTTCCTGAAAGTTTACACCAATAAGATGAGTGCTTTCCCGCAAGGGTAGAATACCTATTTCTCTTTTCCGAATCAGCTCGTGCTCTTATGCTGATGTCATATTTCGCGCAGATTTTCCTGCCGCCACATGCTTTTACGTTTCTGCGACGCGCCAAATCGTTCCGTTTCCGTAGGACTGAACTAATTTCTTGGCCGGATCGCAAAATTTTTGAATTTTATACTGCTGCCAATTTTTTGGAGTTATTTTGTGTCTCTTTTTTCGCCCGCATTTCTGGGCCTATCGCTTCTCTTTGTTCTCTTATTCCGGTTGCAATCTCATAACATCGGAAAATCAGCGGTCCTGTTAGGGGCCAATCTGCTGTTTCTGGCGGGCGTCTTTGCGTCACCTATCGGGGCCTTGCCCTTGGCGGGCTTTCTCTTGTTGGGGTTCTGCGCGATCAAAACCGTGCAACGGCACCCGTCGCGCCTGTTGTGCTGGACTTGGGTTACCGTGATCGTCGCGCTGTTCATCTGGCTTCAGGGTTATGCACTTGCTGCATTCCTGCCCGAGGTGCCGATTGTATTTTCCACCTTGGGTCTGTCCTACATTCTGTTTCGGATCCTGCACATGATCTACGACGGTGTTGAGGAGACGTTGGAGTATGAGGTGTCGCTGGTCGACTACCTGAATTACACGACACATTTCCTTGCCTTTGTGTCCGGCCCCATCGACAGGTATCAAAGCTTCAAGGCGAATTTCTTGTCGCCGATACCGGCGCAGACGCCGATGATCCGCGCGACCCTGGTTCGTATCGTCAAAGGATATGCCAAGGTGCTGATCCTCGCGGCCAGCGCCCTTTACGTTTTCGACAACGTGACGCCGCAGCTTTTTGCACAAGACAGCGTGGCGCTGCCCAAGATGGTGCTGCTCTTTAGTGTCGCGGCCGCCTGTTACACCTTTTACCTCTACATGAACTTTTCCGGCTACATGGATATTGTAATCGGAATTGCCCGGCTTGCGGGGCTGGAACTGCCCGAAAACTTCAACCGTCCGTTCCTGTCGCGCAGCATGCTCGAATTCTGGAGCCGTTGGCACATGACGTTGTCGAACTGGTTCAAACAATATGCGTTCAACCCGATCATGGCGGCACTGCTGACACGTTGGCCGTCGTCCGGGATGGCACCCTTTTTTGGTGTGCTGACCTTTTTCTTTGTCTTTACCGTACTCGGGATCTGGCACGGTACGACGCCCATCTTCATAGCATACGGGTTGATGCTGGGCTTTGGCGTCAGCATCAACAAGCTGTGGCAGGTCGCGCTGACGGCGCGTCTGGGTCACAAGGGGATGCGCGCGTTGGCGGCCAATCCGCTTTACACTTATGCCGCACGCGGGCTGACCATCGGCTTTTTTGCCATCGCGCTCTTGGCGTTCTGGATGGACATGTCCGACCTTGTCGCGATCACGCGCGAATTCGGCGTGGTTGGCTGGCTGATGGCGCTGGCGGTGCTCAGCTTTGGCTGGATCATCTGCGTGGCCCTTCAGGACCTGATCACGGCCCGGTCGCGCTGGACCTTTGAGTGGGCAAAAGCACCAGCCTTGGTGTCCTATGCCAGCATGGCGACGGTCATCTACATGTGTATCACGACCCAGACAATCCTGAACAAAGGTGCGGGGTTTGTTTATGCGGATTTCTGATATGTGGGCCGTGTTGCGGCAGGTTGTACTGCTGGCGATCAGTTTCATCGGGGTCAGCGCCTTTGCCTTGCTGGTGTCCCTGGTTGTTTTCCCGCCCCCCGGCGACACGTCGCCAATCGACACCTTCCGGGCATCCGAGACCGTCTACGCCACATCGCCCAGGCTGATCTATTACGGTCGGAAAAGCTTGCGCGTGCCTGGTGAGCGCGTGATCCTTCTGGGGTCCAGCAACGTGCAGGTCGGTTTTGACCGTGACGCCATTGCGGACCGTCTGCCGCGGCGGGCGGTGCATAATCTTGGCATCGGGGATGCCAACGTCACGGAGATCGGACAGATTGCCGACCTTGCGCTTGCTTCTATCGGCAAGAGCGATCTGACCGGACAGACGTTCGTGATCGGTGTCTGGTACGCCACGTTCATCGACAATCAGTCCCGATGGACGGGTGCGAAGGCTGACAGCTTTACCACGGATATCGACACCGAGCGGTTTCGATACGGCTTTCAGAAACCGACCGAGTCTGGCCTGAGTGTTCGGATATCTGATCGGGACGCGGACATGGCCGCGATCATCGTGCATCCGTTCATCGCCCTGGAAAAGGGCATGCGTGCGCTCACCGCCGATCTGCGCAGCTTGTTCTTTGTCCGGCCGCCCCGGATTGACACGCAGACCCGCAACACGATGGTTTTCGATGCGGGCCAACGTGCGGACGCACTGGTTTATCGCGCGCACTATATGAAATCACAGCACCTGAATGGCGAGCAATACGCAGCGCTCGAGGCGCTGGTGCAGCGGCTGACAGGGAAGGGCGCGCAGGTCATCGTCGCAGATCTGCCGATCCCCGCCTGGCACGCAGAGGGCGTGCCCTACGACGCAGACCACCGTGACCGGATCGCTCAGTCCGTTGCCCGCATGTCGCAACTGGCGAGGTTTGAATACCTCGACATGCGCCAGCTTAACGACAATGCCACCTTCTACGACGACGCCCACGTGCGCCCCAAATCACGGGGCCCTTGGGTGGACGCATTGTTGCACCACATTCCGGCGACATCTGATGTGCGCCTGACCTCCATATCCGAATAGGGAAAACCAACATGAACGAGACAGAAGTTTACACCAAGCTTTACGACGTATTTGACGAATTCTTTGGCCTTGAGCAGTCCGAGGTCGTGCCCGAATTGACCGCCGATCAGGTCGATGGCTGGGACAGCCTGAACCACATCCGGCTGATGCTGAAAATCCAGTCGGAATTCGGGGTCAAATTCTCCTCCGGGCAGATCAGCAGCCTTCAGAACGTGGGCGAGTTGGCAAATATTCTCGTCGCCAAGACCTGACAGGAGGCCCCGGCCATGAGCACGTCACTTTATCTCGATCTCGAATGGCTGCCGAAACCGCCTGCTGACATTTCAGCCCGGTTCAAGGCATTGCGGGCACAGGGCGCGCAAAGCGGGGCCGAACTGCGCCATCTCGCGGGCTTTGGCCTGAGCGAGCTTCAACTGACCCGTCTGGCCTCTGCGCTTGACAGGGCTATTGAGACAGGCGCGGACCTCAGCCCGCTTGCACCGCTGAAGGTGGCGGTGGTCAGCAATACCACCACGGAGTTTCTGAACCCGGTGATCGCAGCGACAGGGTTGCGGCACGGGTTTGCGCTTTCGGTGGTTCCGGTGCCCTTCGGTCAGGTGATGCAGGAACTGCTTGATCCGGCGTCATCCGTTTACGCCGCTGACCCAGACGTGATCCTGCTGGCTCTTGACCATCGTGGCTGGCCGTTGGCGGCCGCTCACGGCGATGCCAAGGAAGCAGAGGCGGCGTTGACCGGATCGCTTGCGCAACTGGATACGATAATCGCCAGCGTTGAACAGAACAGCCGCGCCGTGCTGATGGTTCAGACCGTCGTGCGCCCCGCCGATACGGATTTCGGATCGCTCGATCTGGCCGTGCCGGGCACGTGGCGCAGACAGGTCGGTGCCTTCAATCAGGCGCTGGCCGACCGTCTTGCGGGCACGCCCCACCTGTTGCTGGATGTCGCGGGCATTGCCGAGACCATCGGGCTTGCCAACTGGCATGATCCCGGGATGTGGCATCTGGCGCGCGTGTCCTGTGCCAACCGTGTGCTGCCGCTTTATGCGGATCACGTCGGCCGTGTTCTGGCCGCGTGGAAGGGCAAGGCGCGGCGCTGTCTGATCCTTGATCTGGACAATACCGTCTGGTCGGGTGTGATCGGCGACGACGGGCTTGACGGTATACGCCTTGCCGAGGGCGATGCCGTGGGCGAGGCGCACCGCGACGTGCAGGATCGTGCCTTGCAACTGCGGGCGCGCGGTGTTGTCCTGGCGGTGTCCTCCAAGAACGACGATGCCGTGGCACGCGCCGCCTTCCGGGACCATCCTGACATGCTGCTGCGTGAGGATCACATTGCCGTCTTTCAGGCCAACTGGCGTGATAAGGCAACCAACATCACGGCCATCAGCGACGAGATCAGCCTTGGCCTCGATGCAATGGCGTTTCTGGATGACAACCCTGCCGAACGCGGCCTGGTTCGGGAAGCCTTGCCGACCGTAGCGGTGCCGGAACTGCCTGATGATCCCGCTTTGTATGTGCGCACGCTGATCGCAAGCGGCGTGTTCGAAGCGACGACATTTTCGGAAGAAGACCGCCGTCGCGCCGACGATTACCAAAGCAACGCCAAACGCGTCGCGCTTCAGGCCAGTGTCACCAATATAGACGACTATCTGCGGTCACTCGACATGGTCTTTACCATGCGCCGTTTCGACGCGACGGGACGGGCGCGCATCGCACAGCTGATTTCCAAGTCGAACCAGTTCAACCTGACCACCCGCCGCTATTCCGAAGCGGACATCACCCGCATGGAGGCTGACCCCACCATCTTTGGCATGCAGGTCCGGCTTAAGGATCGGTTTGCTGACAACGGTATGATCAGTGTTGTCATATGCCGTTCGGAGGGTGCCGAGTGGGATATCGACACATGGCTGATGAGTTGTCGGGTTCTGGGGCGCGGCGTGGAACGCGCGGTGCTGCAAGTCCTGAAGGACGTGGCTGGCAAGGCCGGTATCAAGGCGATCACAGCCAGCTATATCCCGACCGCCCGCAACCAGATGGTCGCCGCGCATTACGAGGGGCTGGGTTTTGAACAGACAGGCACCCTGCCTGATGGCACCACCCGCTGGCGTATCGCAGTCGCCGATATTCCCGAGCAGGTGGTCCACGGTGAAGTGACCGTTGAAGTCGAAACGCCCGGTCGCCGTCAGTCGGAACAGGCAGGACGTTCAAATACCGACGCGGTTTCTGTTACCTCAGTGACCTGACCCTACAGAAAAACAGCCGTCACTGCAGGTTGCGCGCCGGGTTCCGGCGCGTCCATCATACCGCGATCGCGTCGGCGTGTGGACGGCAGTCCGGCCAAAGCCCCCGCGCCAATTCGCGCGTCGCATCTTTTGCAGCAAGAACAGAGCGGTCATGGCGCACATCCTTGAACTCTTGATATTCGATGGCGACGGTGTGGATGTCCGCTGCATCTACGCCGAAATAGTGGGCGCAGGCGGCAATCGCAGGATCGAGCGCGTTCAGATGCGCCCGTGGACCGCCGGGTGCAAACCCGAACTCGCCACGCGATGACAGGACGACCAGCAGCTTGCCCTTCAGGATCGGCTCTATCGGAAAGTCGCCCCGCGCCAGGTCAAAGGAAAAGGTCCGCCCGATCCGGGCGATGTGATCAATCCAACCCTTCAGGGCAGCGGGCATCCCGTAGTTGTACATCGGTGCGCCCAGCACGATGATATCTGCGGCCTCGACCTCGTCGATCAGCCGGTCCGACAAGGCCAACCGCTCGGCCATCCAGTCTTCGCGGGCCTCAGGCGGGGTGAAGGCTGCATGGATAAACCGGTGGTCAATCGCCGGAACCGGGTCTTGCCCGATGTCGCGGGTGATCACCTTGGCGTCCGGGTTGGCCGCCAGAAATTCGGTCGTGAACAGCGTCGTCAGCATACGCGTCAACGAGCGGTCTTCCAGCTGTGCGCTGGCATCAATACGAAGCAAGGTGGTCATGGCGTTCTCCTGTGTTGGGGCCGGTGTGGCCCCGTCGCAGCAGGAGGTAGCAATGGCCAAAACCTTTGGCCAAAGCGAATATTTCAGGCATAACATGAATGAGATTCATCCTGCGGGACACCCATGCGGAAACTGCCACCTTTACATGCCCTGCGCGCCTTTGAGGCCGCCGCCCGGCATCTGCATTTTGCCGATGCGGCAGAAGAACTGGGCCTGACACCGACCGCGATCAGCCATCAGGTGCGGCAATTGGAAGACATTCTGGGGGTGACTTTGTTCCACCGCTTTCCACGGCCCGTGCGTCTGACGGCAGCAGGGGAAAAGCTGTTTCCGGTGCTGCGTCAGGCGCTGGACCAGATTGCAGGCACAATCGACCAGCTGTCTGTCACCACAGCCGAGACTCCGCTGCGCCTCTCGGTGACCATGGCCTTTGCCAGCCGCTGGCTGATGGCGCGCCTGCCGCGCCTGCGTGCAGAAACGGGGCTGAAAATCACGGTAGAGGCTGCTGACTTGCCCGCTGATCTGCATGCATCGGATATCGATATGGCAATCCGCTATGCGGGCCAGCCCGATGACCGGGCAGAATGGCACCGGCTGTTTGACGATGCGATCATTCCGGTCTGTGCGCCGGATCTGGTGAACCTGCCGCTGTCGCCTGAGGGCATCATGGCGCTACCCTTGCTGGACTACCGCTGGAAATCCGCATCGCAGAATGCGCCCAACTGGCAGCGCTGGCACGCCCGCGCCGCCGTCAGGGCACCCCTGCCTGCTGTGGCCCAGACCTTTTCCGAAGAGATCCACGCGATTGACGCGGCGGTGTCGGGGCAGGGCGCGGTGCTGGCCTCGCAGCTTCTGGTGGCGGATCTGCTCAACGCCGGTCAGCTCGTGCAGCTTTCCGACATCGCCTTGCCCGGCCTGACCTATTGGGCGGTGTTCCTGTCCACGCATCCGGATCAGGACCGGCTGGACCAACTGTTGGGCTGGTTGCGCCAGCAAAGCTGAATCAGGCGGCCGAGACAGAAACGGACAGGCTGCGCGGCACCGCATCTGCGCCATTGATCGGCAACAGATCCATCGGACAGGCCGAGGCCACGGCGATCAGGTCCATTTCGGCCCGCGAAAGGCCCCGCAATGCCAAAGCCACCCAGAATGCACCTGTTCACGTTGTTGAGTGATTTTACCTTTGAGGCGTGGCCCGGTCTATCATGCCGTTACAGGCCCATGGTTTTGGTCCACCCGACCATTCCGCACCAGATATTCGACAACGGTCGAAACACGCGCCGGAAGCGTAACGGACTTGCCAAGATAGACGACATGGAACTCTTCGCGGACGACGGGGCTTTCGGTGACTATCCGCAATTGCCCTCTGCCCAGCTCTTCTTTCACGATAAAGCGCCCGACCCGTACCGTGCCGTTGCCATGCAGGGCCAGCGCGGCGAGGGTGTTGCCATCCGTTGCCCTCACGCGGGGTGCGCCCTCTTTCCAGATGGGATCGCGACGGGCATAGGCGAAGCCAAGATTGCCCGGCATGCCATCGGGCGCGCGGACGGTGATGACGTCAGAGACGCCAAGGGAACGCGTCATCATGGCCGAATTTGGCAGTGGCCCGGCCCTGACAGCCAGATCAATAGGTTGCCCGCCCATATCCACCAGCCCGTCGCCGATCACCAACTCGATCTCCAGATCCGGGTGCTGTCGTAACAGGTCCGGCAGGATTGGAGCAAAGATGTGGTTGGCATAGGCCGAACTGGTTGCGATCCGCACGATGCCCGCAACCGGACCACAGCCAACCTCGCGTTCGGCCTGATCAAGGGCTGCAAGAATGGCGCGGGCCGAGCGGGCAAATGCGTGCCCTTCATCCGTGATGTGTATGTTTCGCGTGGTCCGTCGCATCAAAGAGACACCAAGGCGCTGTTCCAGCCGCGTCATCATCTTTGAAACCGCAGAGGGCGTCATCCGCCGCGCGAGGGCAGCAGCAGAAAAGCTGCCCTCGTCCACGACGGCCACAAAGACCTCCATTTCCTGCAATCGGTTGAGTTCGCGCATGGGCTCATTTGTGATTTGAAATCATAAATGATGTTATGATTGGCCAAATTATTCCGCAATGAAAAAGCTGCCATGGTCTCCGCAATCAAAAAGGAGACCCCTGGATGACAAGTCTGTCAGATACTGAAACCTTGCGGCCGCGTACACGCGTGGCACCTCTCGTTGCCCTTGGAATTGGTGCCTTTGGCATCGGGTTGACGGAATTCGTCATCATGGGACTGCTGCCACAGGTAGCACAGGACCTGGGCGTCAGCCTGCCCTCGGCGGGGCTGTTGATCACGGGCTATGCCCTTGGTGTCACCTTTGGCGGGCCGGTGCTGGCCATCGCCGCCAGTCGCCTGCCGCACCGCGCCGTGTTGGTGCTGCTTATGGCGATCTTCACGGCTGGGAATATCATGTGCGCCGTCTCTCCCGGCTTTGGCCTCGTGCTGGCGGCACGGGTGATCACCGGCTTTGCCCACGGGACGTTCTTTGGCACCGGTTCGGTTGTGGCGCAGGCCATCGTGCCGCCGCATCGAAAGGCTTCGGCCATCGCCATCGTGTTCACGGGGCTGACATTGGCCACGGTACTGGGGCTGCCCTTTGGCACCTGGTTGGGACAGATCTTTGGCTGGCGTGCGACTTTCTGGGCCGTTGCCGGGATTGGCGCGGTTGCATTTGCAGCCATCGCTTGTTTCGTGCCGCAAACGGCGTCGAATACCCCTTTGAGATTTCGCCAATTGGCCCTTTTCATCCGCCCGGCACCTTTGCTGGCGCTTGTGATGACGGCAATGGGCTATGCGGGCGTCTTCATGGTCTTTACCTACATCACCCCGCTTTTGACCGATGTTGCGGGCGTGCCGGAAGCGCGGGTGGCGCTTTACCTCTTGCTCTTTGGCCTTGGGATTGTCGGTGGCAATCTGCTGGGTGGTCGGCTGGCGGACCGTTGGCCCGGCCCCGCTGTGCCGATTGTGCTTCTTGGTCTGGCCGCTGGTTTGCTGGCCTTGCGACTGGGGCTGGCTGTGCCCGTGTTGGCGGCCCCGGCGATACTGCTGCTGGGCCTGCTGGCGTTCGCCACCCTTGCCCCGCTTCAGGCCCGGATGATGGCACGTACACCCGACGGGGCTGAAACACTGGGCGCCACGCTGAATATCTCTGCCTTTAACCTGGGCAATGCGATCGGTGCCTGGCTCGGGGGGCTGGTGCTCTCTGCCGGGTTTGGCCTGCCCAGTCTTGCGCCACTTGCCGCGGTCCTGCCATTGGCCGCGCTGGCCTTGGCATTTCTCCCTGAAAGGAACTGAGATGAGAAAGATCATACGCACAACGGCCACGCTGGTGGCCATGGCCATCGCGGCGCCGGGGCTTGCGGAAAACTGGGTTCCGGCCTGGATGGCCAGTCCGCAAGCTGTGTGGAGCGACACGACCGTGTTTGCCACAGGACTGCCAGAGCAGATCGCCGGGGCGACCATCAGGCAGCCGCTGACGCTGGGGTTCCCGGCAAATCGCATACGGCTGGTTTTGTCGAATGTGCACGGCACGCGTCCGCTTCCGGTCACTGCGGTGACGCTGGCGCACAGTGCCCCCGATGCACAGACCGAAGACGCGCAGGCGGTTCTGTTTGGCGGTCATGCAGGCACTGTCATCGCGCCGGGCGCGCAGGTCGTTTCCGACGCTGTCGTCTTTCCGGCTGAAGCCGGAGCCCGGATCGCCGCCACGCTCACCTACGGGGCGGACGCGGTTGCAGAAGACTTCCATTGGGACGCACGCGAAACCAGCTATCTGATCGACGCCGACACACCGGAGCCCGAGGTATTGCAAGAGCTTCCGGCCCGTCTGACCCTGAGCATGGTTTTGTCCGACATCCCCGCGCGGCTGGGCGTGATCGCCATGGGAGATTCCATCACCGACGGCAACGGCGCACCTATGGATGCCATGGTGCGCTGGCCTGATCTCCTCGCCCATGCCCTCGCCTCAGAGGGGGTCGCGGTGGTCAATGCCGGGATTTCTGGCGGTCGCCTGCTGAGCGACGGGATGGGCCGCAGCGTGTTGGCCCGGCTTGATCATGACATGCTGGCCGTGCCGGGGGCGAACGTGCTGGTCCTGCTGATCGGCACGAACGATATTGCCTGGCCCGGCACACCGTTTTCGCCCGAAGAAGCACCCATGACCTTGGAACGCCTGCAACAAGGCCTGATGCAGGTTGCCGCACGCACCCGTGCACAGGGCATGCGGCTGGTCATTGGCACCGTTCCCCCTTTTGAAGGGGCGCTGCCGGATACGCCGATGGAAGCAACCTATTGGAGCCCCGGGAAAGACGCACTGCGCAGGGCGTTGAATGATTGGTTAAGAGGGGCGGATTTCTATGACGCGCTGGTGGACTTTGACAGCGTGCTGAGCGCACCGAAAGACGACATGCGCCTGAACCCGCTTTACGACAGCGGCGATCATCTGCACCCGGGAGGCAATGGAAATCAGGCTATGGCCGATGCCGTGGCACAGGTTCTGCGCAAGGGTTGGCAGGATTGAGGATGGCCCTGTCAGCGCGGTTGCGGCGGGACGGGGCCCAATGCAGAAGGCGCGGGCGAGTGGCCGTGGTGGACGCCTTGCGCCCGCAGCATTTGCAAGAGGGACTGGGGCGACAGCCGTATATGTGCGCAATTTTCAGGCAGCATGGTGAGTAATGTATCGCCGGACCATCGTTCAACATTGCCAATCCTGCCGGGGTTTGTTGACGGTTCATTGATGCACCGACTTCTGAAAATCACAATCGTGGAAAGCGATCCGGCGCGTGCAGCGTTGATCGAGGAAAGCCTGTTGCGGGTCGGGCAATACGAACTCAACATCGTTGACGACATGACGCGGCTGAACTCGGCGATCAAGGAGATCAACCCGGACATTGTCCTGATCGACCTCGACAATCCATCGCGCGATACGCTGGAGGAGTTGACACTGGCGACGGCCCCGCTGGAGCGACCCGTCGCGTTGTTTGTGGATCAGGGTGACGCGAACCTGACCAAACTTGCGATCGAGGCGGGCGTGTCGGCCTATGTCGTCGACGGGCTGCGTGCCGACCGCCTCAAGCCGATCCTCGACGCTGCTGTCACGCGGTTCAACATGTTCCGGCAGATGCGCACGGAATTGGCTGCAACCAAACGCGCCCTTGAAGAACGCAAGGTGATTGATCGCGCGAAGGGCATCCTGATGAAGGCAAAGGGGATCGACGAGGAAGCCGCCTATGCCCTGTTGCGACGCGCCGCGATGGATCAGGGACGCAAAGTCGGCGATGTGGCCGAGGCATTGGTCAGCACCGCAGGGTTGCTGTCATGACGGCAACCATTCCCGTTGGTTTCGTTCCGCTGATTGACGCAGGACTGTTGATTGTCGCGGTCGAGATGGGGTTCGACCGGGCCGAAGGCATCACGCTGGACTTGCGGCGCGCGAATTCATGGTCGGCGTTGCGGGACATGGTGTCTTTCGGACAGGTCACCGCCGCACAGATGCTGTCACCGATGCCCGTCGCCACAGCGCTTGGACTGGGTGGGGCCGGTGCGGCGCTGGCGGCCGTTGCGGTCCTGTCAACGAACGGCGAGGTGGTGTGCGTCAGCGCGGCCATGGCCAAAAGGTTGCGCGAGGCAGGTCATGATTTCGGTTTCGACGATGCCCATGCGGCAGGCCGTGCGTTGATTGCGGCAGCGGACGGGCCGCTGCGCATCGCGGTGCCGTTCCCGTTCTCAATGCACGCAGAGCTGTTGTATCACTGGCTGACGGCGCTGGGCCTGCCTGCGCCATCGGGCATTGATATCCGCACGGTTCCGCCGCCTCTGATGGCGGCGGCCCTTGCAGCAGGCGAAATTGACGCTTGCTGCGTGGGGGAACCCTGGGGGTCGATGGCCGTGGAAAGAGGCGTTGGGGCGTTGTTGCTGCCCGGCTCCGCGATCTGGCCCGGAATGCCGGAAAAGGTGCTGGGCGTGCGGGCCGATCTCGCCGACAGCGACCCCGAGCCCCTGCGCGCCCTGATCCGTGCCTTGTGGCATGCGGGCCAATGGCTGAACGATCCGCGCAGTCGGGTGACCGCCTGCGAGATGTTGTCGGGTCGGGATTACCTTGACGTGCCGACCGAGGTCATCGACCGCGCTTTGTCGGGGCATCTGACAATCTCCGCACGGGGCGACAGCCGTGTCGTTCCGAAATTCGTGGATTTTGGCCACTTCGCACCGCAACAGGCCCATGCGGCATGGATCGGCGGGCGGCTCGCAGCACGGCTGGGATTGGATCGCGGCACCTCTCAGGCCGTGGCCCGCGCGACCTACCGCACCGATCTGCATGAAAATGCGTTGCAGTCGATTCCCGGTTACACGCCGGAGCCTGCGTCATTCGAGCGTTCATTCGATGGTCAGAATTTCACCCCCGCGCCGTCGGAGTGATCAGGAAATCAGCACAAGTATGCCGCGATGCAGAAAAATGACCCGCTGCGGACGAAAATCCTGATTTTTCGTTGATTGCACCTCGGGATTCGACCTTGATAGACCACAGGCAGACAATGGCGTCCGCCTGACCCCATTCCCAAAGTCCGGGTAATCCGAGCACAGCCGCTCGACCCTTCATGCCGACGCATGAGGTTGGTCAGCGGCTATTTTTCGTATGTCCGGGCGTCTGTCCCGGACCCTAAAGGGACGACAAAATGAAACATTTCTCTGCCTTACTTCTGACGACGACACTGCTTGCCGCCCCGGCCTTTGCCGAGATGCTGGAGCTGGAAAAAGACGAACTCAAGTTCGGCTTTATCAAGCTGACCGACATGGCGCCGTTGGCGGTCGCCTATGAAAATGGCTATTTTCTGGACGAAGGGTTGTTCGTCACACTGGAGGCACAGGCGAACTGGAAGGTCCTTCTGGACGGTGTGATCGGCGGTCAGCTGGACGGCGCGCATATGTTGGCCGGGCAACCGTTGGCGGCGACCATCGGCTACGGCACCGAGGCGCATATCATCACGCCCTTTTCGATGGACCTGAACGGGAACGGGATCACCGTGTCCAACAGCGTCTGGGAACAGATGAAGCCGAACATTCCGACAAATGCCGATGGTCTGCCCCAGCATCCGATCAGCGCCAGCGCCCTTTTGCCCGTCGTCGAAAGCTATCGCGCCGCTGGCAAGCCGTTCAACATGGGCATGGTTTTCCCCGTTTCGACCCACAATTACGAACTGCGGTATTGGCTGGCGGCCGGGGGGCTGAACCCCGGACTTTACAGCCCCGCGGACACCTCGGGGCAGATTGGCGCGGACGTATTCCTGTCCGTCACGCCACCGCCGCAAATGCCCGCAACGCTCGAAGCCGGTACAATCGACGGCTATTGCGTGGGCGAGCCGTGGAACCAGCAAGCGGTGGTCAAGGGCATCGGCGTGCCGGTGATCACCGACTATGAGCTGTGGAAGAACAATCCTGAAAAGGTGTTCGGCATCACCGCTGAATTTGCCGAGCAATATCCCAACACCACGCTGGCCCTGACCAAGGCGCTGATCCGCGCCGCCATCTGGCTGGACGAGAACGAGAACGCCAACCGCGAGGCCGCGGTTGAGATCCTCAGCCGCCCGGAATACGTGGGCGCCGACGCCGACGTGATCGCCGCCTCGATGACCGGCACCTTCGAATATGAACCCGGCGATGTGCGCGACGTGCCCGATTTCAACGTCTTTTTCCGCTACAACGCCACCTACCCGTTCTATTCGGACGCGGTGTGGTATCTGACGCAGATGCGCCGCTGGGGTCAGATCGCCGAACCCAAGGATGACGCATGGTTCGATGAAACCGCGCGTTCGGTGTACCGCCCGGACATCTATCTGGACGCCGCACGGATGCTGGTGGACGAAGGCAACGCGACCGAGGCCGATTTCCCCTGGGACAGTGATGGCTACAAGGCGCCGACGCCCGCCGCAGATGTCATCGACGGCATCCCTTTCGATGGCAAAGCGCCCAATGCCTATATCGACAGCCTGCCCATCGGTTTGAAATCCGGCGAAGTCGTCGGCGGCTGACCTTTCCGCACCGTCCTGCCTGCGGGGCGGTGCATCTTTCCCTTCTTAGTACCGGAGACCGCAATGACAGTCGTCGATCCCGATCACCTGGACACCAAGCACAAAGAGGCGCGCCGCGCCGTTTGGTTTACCCGCATCAACAAGGCGGACGCCTGGTTTTCCGTTCTTGGTCTTGCCTGGCTGACCCCTCTGCTCAAAGCCGCGGCGGGCGACAACCCGCGCGGACAGATGCGCGATGTCTGGCGGCTGCTGGGTGTGCCACTGCTGTCCATCATCGTTTTCCTGATGCTCTGGGCAACGCTCGCCCCGCGTGTCGTCACATCACTGGGCGCGATCCCCGGGCCCATAGCCGTCTGGGAACAGGCCAAGGAGCTGAACGCGGATGCCATCGACAAGCGCGCAAAGGCAGCAATGTTCCACGAGCGGCTGGACCAGCGCAACGCGCGGCTGATCGAAGCCGGGCGCGCGGATGAGGTCAAGCAGATCGCCTATACCGGCGCGCCCAGCTACTATGACCAGATCTGGACCTCGATCAAAACCGTGTTCTTCGGCTTTCTGGTGGCCTCGGTGGTTGCGATCCCGCTGGGCATTGCTGCAGGTCTGTCGCCCACGGCCAATGCGGCCCTGAACCCGCTGATCCAGATTTTCAAACCGGTGTCGCCATTGGCATGGCTGCCGATTGTCACCATGGTGGTTTCTGCAGTCTATGCCACCAACGACGGGATGTTTTCCAAATCCTTCCTGGTCTCTGCGATCACCGTGACGTTGTGTTCCCTCTGGCCCACGCTGATCAACACCGCGCTTGGCGTCGCCTCCATCGACCGCGACCTGATCAGCGTCAGCCGGGTGCTGAAAATGAGCCCCTACGCCAAGATCACCAAGCTGGTTCTGCCCTCTGCGCTGCCGCTGATCTTTACCGGCCTGCGGCTGAGCCTTGGGGTGGGCTGGATGGTGCTGATCGCGGCGGAAATGCTGGCGCAGAACCCCGGCCTTGGCAAATTCGTCTGGGATGAATTCCAGAACGGATCGTCGCAATCGCTGGCGCGTATCATCGTCGCGGTTTTGACCATCGGCATCATCGGCTTCCTTCTGGACCGCGTGATGTTTGCCCTGCAGTCGTTCTTTACCTTCTCGGCGCAGCGGTGAGCGGCATGGGTATTCTTGAATTCAAGGACGTGAACAAAGGCTTTGGCGAAGGCACGCATCGCGCCGAGGTCCTGAAAAACATCACCCTGAGCGTGAAAGAGGGCGAGTTCCTGGCCATCCTGGGGTTCTCCGGGACCGGAAAATCCACCCTGATGAACCTGATTGCCGGGCTCGAGATGCCGGATAGCGGCGCGCTGACCTTTCGCGGTGCACCCATCGCAGGCCCGGGTCCCGACCGTGGGCTGGTGTTCCAAAGCTACAGCCTGATGCCGTGGCTGACGGTGCGCGGCAACATCATGCTGGCGGTCGACGCTGTGCACGGCAAGCTGACCAGGGCGGAAAAGACGGCCAAGGTTGATCATTATATTGCCATGGTCGGCCTGACACACGCGGCCCATCGACGCCCCGCCGAACTGTCGGGGGGGATGCGCCAGCGGGTTGCCGTGGCGCGGGCACTGGCAATGGAGCCTGATCTGCTGCTGCTGGACGAGCCGCTGTCGGCGCTGGATGCACTGACGCGGGCCAATCTAGCCGACGAGATCCTTGATATCTGGGAGGAGGACAAAAAGACCTGCGTCCTGATCACGAATGATGTCGACGAGGCGATCTTGCTGGCCGATCGCATTATCGTGCTAAACCCCGACGGGACGCTGGCCGATCCGGTCACCGTGACCATCCCGCGACCGCGCAACCGGGACGCCATGAACCACGACGCGGCCTTCAAGAGCTTGCGCGCGCAGGTCACGCAATACCTGATGGATGTGGGTATAGCCGCCAAGGTTGAAGAAACCCGACACCTGCCGAACGTCACACCGATCCACCAGACCCTGCCCGCCGTGGTCAGCGAAGCGCGGGTGGGCATGATCGAAGAGCGGTTTCTGGACTTCTCGCAACTGCACAAGGTCTATCCCACGCCCAAAGGTCCGCTGACCGTCGTCGAGGATTTTGATCTCAAGGTGAACCAGGGCGAGTTTATCAGCCTGATCGGCCATTCAGGTTGTGGCAAATCCACAGTGCTGACCATGGCGGCCGGCCTGAATGCCATTTCAAAGGGCGCAATCAAACTGGACGGGCGTCACGTCGAAGGTGCCGATCCGGAACGCGCTGTCGTCTTTCAATCGCCCAACCTGTTCCCCTGGCTGACCGCCAAGGAGAACGTCGCGATTGGCGTGGACAAGGTTTACCCCCGCGCAAGCCAGACCGAAAAGCAGGAGGTGGTCGAATACTACCTTGAACGTGTGGGGCTGGCCGATGCGATGGACCGTGGGGCCCATTCCATGTCGAACGGGATGAAACAACGTGTCGGCATCGCCCGCGCCTTTGCCCTCAGCCCCAAGCTGCTTTTGCTGGATGAACCTTTCGGGATGCTGGACTCGCTCACCCGGTGGGAACTGCAAGAGGTGCTTATGGAGGTCTGGTCGCGCACCAAGGTCACCGCGATCTGTGTCACCCACGACGTGGACGAGGCGATCTTGCTGGCGGACCGGGTGGTCATGATGACCAACGGCCCGCAGGCCACCATCGGCAAGATCACCCAGGTGGACCTGCCGCGCCCGCGCACACGAAAGGCGCTGCTGGCGCATCCTGACTACTACACATACCGGCAGGAGGTTCTGGATTTCCTGACCGAATACGAACACGGCGCAAAGCCCGCGCCAAAGCCAAAACCCCTTGCGGCGGAGTAAGTCATGACCAGAAATCTGATTGTTATCGGTGCCGGAATGGCCTCGGGCCGGATGCTGGAGCATCTGTTCGAAACCCAGCCCGGCGCATGGAACGTCACGCTGTTCAACGCTGAACCGCGCGGCAACTACAACCGGTTGATGCTGTCGCCTGTGCTGTCAGGGGACAAGACCTATGCGGAGATCGTCACCCACGATGCCGATTGGTACGAAACCCACGGTGTCACCTGCCGCTTTGGCGAAAAGGTGCTGCAGATCGACCGGGAGGCGCAGGTCGTGGTCGGTGAAAACGGCGCGGTGCCCTATGACCGTCTGGTCATCGCCACCGGATCGAACCCCTTCATGATCCCGCTGCCCGGCCATGAGCTGGAAGGCGTCATTCCCTACCGCGATCTGGACGACACTCAGAGGATGATGGCCCTTGGCGCCACGCCCGGCGCGCGTGCCGTCGTCATTGGCGGTGGCCTGCTGGGTCTTGAGGCTGCGGCAGGGATGAAGGCGCAAGGCATCGACGTGACGGTCATTCACGTCATGGGCCACCTGATGGAACGGCAGCTGGACGAGGCGGCGGGCTATCTGCTGAAAAAGGCGCTTGAGGCTAAGGGGATCAAGGTTCTGACGGGGGCCAACTCCAAGGAAATCCTTGGCACCGACGGGCGCGTCAGCGGCTTGCTGCTGGACGATGGCACCGAAATTCCCTGTGATCTGCTGGTCATGGCGGTGGGCATCCGCCCGAACGTGGCGCTTGCGCAGGACGCTGGTCTTGCGGTCGGGCGCGGCATTCATGTGGACGATGCCATGGTCACGTCTGACCGGCATATTCTTGCCCTTGGCGAATGTGTGGAACATCAGGGTGCGGTGTTCGGGCTGGTGGCCCCGTTGTACGATCAGGCCAAAGTGGCCGCCGACACCTTGGGCGAAACCCATGCCGCCTTCACCCCGAAAGAGGTGGCGACCAAGCTGAAAGTCACAGGCTGCGACCTGTTCAGCGCGGGCGATTTTGCCGAAGGCGACGGCCGCGAAGACATCGTGTTCCGCGACCCCGCGCGCGGGGTCTACAAGCGGCTGGTGCTGCAGGGCACCCGGCTGATCGGCGCGGTCATGTATGGCGACACCGCAGATGGCGCGTGGTTTCACGGGCTGATCAAGGACCACAGCGACGTGTCCGACATGCGCGATACGTTGATATTCGGCCCGGCGTTTCAGGGGGGTGCCCCCTCGGACCCTTTGGCAGCCGTTGCAGCCTTACCGGGTGACGCAGAAATCTGCGGCTGCAACGGCATTTGCAAATCCACCATTGTCGACGCGATCAATGGCGGAGCCACCACCCTGACCGATGTGCGCGCCCAGACCAAGGCCAGCGCCTCCTGCGGGACTTGCACCGGGCTGGTCGAACAGGTCATGGCGCTGACCCTTGGGGACGGGTTCGAGGTTCAGACCGTCAAGCCGATGTGCCCCTGCACGCCGCTGACCCATATGGACGTGCGCCGCCTGATCAAATCGCGCGCGCTGAAGTCCATGGCCGCCGTCATGCAGGAATGCGGCTGGACCACCTCCTGCGGATGCGCCTCCTGCCGTCCGGCGTTGAACTATTACCTGCTGTGCGACTGGCCCGGCGAATATCAGGACGACGATCAAAGCCGTTTCGTGAACGAGCGAATGCATTCCAACATCCAGAAGGATGGTACCTATTCCGTCGTGCCACGGATGTGGGGCGGCATCACCACCCCGGACGAGCTGCGCGCGATTGCGGATGCGGCGGATAAATACGCGGTGCAGACCGTCAAGGTGACAGGCGGCCAGCGCATTGACCTGCTGGGCGTCAAGAAACAGGACCTGCCCGACATCTGGGCCGATCTGAATGCCGCAGGCATGGTCAGCGGTCAGGCCTACGCCAAAGGGTTGCGCACGGTGAAAACCTGCGTCGGCAGCGATCATTGCCGCTTTGGCACACAGGACAGCACCGGTCTTGGCATCCGCATGGAAAAGGCGCTTTGGGGGTCGTGGACCCCGGCCAAGGTCAAGATGGCGGTGTCGGGTTGCCCGCGCAACTGCGCCGAAAGCACCTGCAAGGACGTGGGCGTGATCTGTGTCGACAGCGGCTATGTGCTGCACATCGGCGGCGCTGCGGGGCTGCATATTCAAGGCACCGAGGTGATGTGCACCGTCAGGACCGAGGACGAGGTTCTGGAATACACCGCCGCGGTGGTTCAGCTCTACCGTGAAGAGGCCGCCTATCTCGAACGGATGTACAAGTGGATGGACAACGTCGGCCTGGATCACATTGTCGAACGGGTTGTAACGGATGCCGACAGCCGCCGCGCGTTGGCAGATCGTTTCTATTACGCGCAAAAGTTCATGCAGCAGGACCCCTGGGCAGAACGGACCAAGGCAAGCTACCGCGCACTCTATGCGCCGCTTGTTGATTTGACATTGGAGGCTGCAGAATGACCGACTGGACCGATATCGGTGCGTTGACCGACATTCCCGAACGTGGTGCCCGCGTGGTGAAAACGCATTTGGGCTGTGTCGCCGTGTTCCGTACCGTCAATGACGAGGTTTTTGCCATCGACGATGCCTGTCCGCACAAGGGCGGCCCGCTGAGCGAGGGGATCGTGCATGGCCGTTCGGTCACCTGTCCGCTGCACAATATGGTGTTGCGGCTGGACACGGGGCTGGCGCAGGGCGCGGACGAGGGGGCGGTGAGCACCTATGCCGTTCGCGTGGAGAAGGGCCGGATCATGCTGGACACCACACGCCTGCGCCGCGGGCAAGTGGCGTGATGGACGGCGCGCTGAAGGTGCCGGAAATACGCACCACCTGTGCCTATTGCGGGGTGGGCTGCGGTGTCCTGGCCCGGCCTGACGGTGCGGGTGGTCTGACGGTGCGGGGCGATCCGGACCATCCCGCGAACCACGGGCGGCTGTGTTCCAAGGGTTTTGCATTGGGCGAGACGCTGTCGCTGGACGACCGGCTGCTGACCCCCCGTGTGTTTGGGCAGGACGCGCACTGGGACGCGGCGCTGGATCTGGTCGCTGACCGGTTCCGAAAAGCTGTGGCCAAGCACGGGCCCGAGTCCGTGGCCTTTTATGTCTCGGGTCAATTGCTGACCGAGGACTACTATGTCGCCAACAAGCTGATGAAAGGCTTTGTCGGGTCCGCCAACATCGACACGAATTCGCGTCTTTGCATGGCCTCGACCGTGGCAGGGCAGAGGCGGGCATTTGGCACCGATACCGTGCCCGGCACCTATGACGATCTGGAACTGGCCGATCTGGTGGTGCTGGCGGGCAGCAACCTCGCGTGGTGCCATCCGGTTTTGTACCAGCGTCTCGCCGCAGCCAAGGCCGCGCGCCCCGCGATGAAAGTCGTGGTGATCGACCCGCGCCGCACAGCCACCTGTGATCTGGCCGATATGCATCTGGCGCTGGCCCCCGGCAGCGACGTTGCCCTGTTCAACCGGCTGCTGGTGGAGATCGACAAAAGCGGTGCAGTCGACGTGGACTATTTGCGCCACGTTAACGGGTTTGATGAAACGCTGCGGGCGGCGATGGCACAGGAGGGCGGTGTCACCGGCCTTGATCCCGCGCAGGTCGCTGCATTCTGCAAGATGTGGGTCGGCACAGAAAAGGTCGTGACCGTCTTCAGCCAGGGCGTGAACCAGTCGTCTTCGGGCACGGACAAGGTCAATGCGATCCTCAACTGCCATATTGCCACGGGCCGCATCGGCAGGCCGGGCATGGGGCCGTTTTCCGTCACAGGTCAACCCAATGCCATGGGCGGGCGCGAGGTTGGCGGGTTGTCCAATGCGCTGGCCTGTCATCTGGACATCGAGGATGCCGGTCACCGTGATCTGGTCCGCAGCTTCTGGCAGGCGCCGACGATGGCCAAAGGCGCGGGGCTGAAAGCGGTGGATCTGTTCGAGCGTGTCCGGACGCGGCAGATCAAGGCGCTGTGGATTGTCTGCACCAACCCGGCGGTGTCCATGCCGGATGCAGATGTGGTGCGCGACGCGATTGCGGCCTGCGATTTTGTCGTGGTCAGCGATGTGACTGCCAACACCGACACCGCACGTCTGGCGCATGTGCTGTTGCCCGCGACCGGGTGGGGCGAAAAGGATGGCACGGTCACCAACTCTGACCGCACGATCAGCCGCCAACGCGCCGTGCTGCCCGCGCCAGGTGCTGCACGCGCCGATTGGGCGATCATCTGTGACGTGGCGCGACGGATGGGGTTCGGGGCCGCGTTCGATTACGCCTCGCCCGCCGAGATTTTCGAGGAGTATGCCACGCTGTCGGGATTGGCAGCGGCGGTCGGGCGCGACTTTGATATTTCCGGACTGACCGGATTGGGGCAGGCGGGCTATGATGCGCTGCCGCCAACCCGCTGGCCCGTTGCCCCGCAGGGGCAGACTGAGCGTTTCTTTGCAGACGGAGAGTTCTTTACCAGCGATGGCCGCGCCCGGATGGTGCCCGTCACGGCACGACCGCCCGCTGCCCGCACTGGCCCTCGCTATCCTTTCCGTCTGAACACCGGACGTATCCGGGACCAGTGGCACACGATGACACGCACGGCCAAGGCCCCCCGCTTGAACCAGCATCTGGGCGAGCCGTTCCTTGAAATCCATCCCCATGACGCGACTGCACTGGGCATAGCACCCGCCACGCTGGTGCGCGTGACCAGCCCAACGGGCACTTGCATCCTGCGGGCGCTTGTCACGGACCGTGTGCAGCCGGGACAGGTCTTTGCCCCGATGCACTGGACGGCTGAAACAGCACCCTCAGGTCGCATTGACGCGCTGGTGCCGGGAATTGTCGATCCGCTGTCGGGCCAACCCGAAAGCAAAGCCGCCGTGGTGGCCTTGTCACCCTATGACGCAGGCTGGTTCGGGTTTGCCGTCAGCACGGGGCCGATGTCGCCCGACTGTGCCTATTGGGCACGCAGCAGGGTTGAGGCCGGCTGGCGGGCGGAACTGGCGGGGCAGGAGATACCACACGACTGGGAAGCCGAGGCGCGTCGCCTGTTCGCCATGCCCGACGCCCACTGCCAAAGCATCCATGATCCTGCCAGCGGCACGGCGCGCATTGCCTTTCTGGACGGTGACCGTTTGCTGGCCGCTTTATTCGTGGGACGCGCGCCTGTCGCCCTGTCGCGGGACCATCTGGCATCGCAACTGGGACAGATCGCCAATGCCCCCTTGTCGGGGCGGCCCAGTGCCGACATGCCGGACCCCGGTGCTGTGGTCTGCGCCTGTCTGAACGTGGGGGTGAACACCATCGGCGCGGCCATCGCAAGCGGACAGGCCACCACTGTGGCGCAGGTCGGCACCTGTACCGGAGCAGGCACCAACTGCGGATCGTGTCGCCCCGAAATTGCTGTGTTGCTGGCCAGGGCGCAAAGGCTGGAGGCGGCCGAATGACCCTCGCACCTTACGTTGCCATTCTGGGGCGGGGACAAGGCCGCGCGCGGTCACTGACGATGGACGAAGCGCGCGCAGCGATGGAGATCATCCTGTCCGGGGAGGGCGCGCCCGAGGCTATCGGCGCGATCCTGATGCTGTTGCGCATGAAGGGCGAGGTCGCGGAAGAAATCGCCGGATTTACAGCTGCTGCCCGTGCCGCGCTGCCGGTGTGGCAAGGCGCGCGTCCTGCCGTGGACTGGCCATCCTACGCGGCCGGCCGCACGCGCGGCCGACCGTGGTTTCTGGCGGCTGCGAGATTGGTGGCACAGGCCGGGCACCCCGTCCTGCTGCACGGCTGGAACTCGCATCAGGCCACCGGGGCGTCGGTCCGTGCCGAGCTGGGGGACGTCGGTATCGCACAGGTTGACTGGGATGCAGCACCGGCAGAGCTTGGACGGTCCGGCATCGCCTATGTCCCGCTGGAAAAGATGCACCCGCGCTTGATGGACCTGTTGCGATTGCGCGACATCTTTGGCTTGCGGTCATGTATCAACACGGTGCTGCGGATGCTGAACCCGGCCATCGCCCCGGTGGCGTTGCAGGGCGTATTCCACCCATCCTACCGCGAATTGCAACGGGACGCGGCGTCACTGCTGGGGCAACCCACCCTGCGTGTGCTCAAGGGCGGGGGCGGTGAATTCGAACATCACCCGGCCAAGGACATTACCCTGCACGGGTTGAACCGTGGCGACCTGTGGGAAGGACCGACAGGCGCACCGATGACGGGCCATCACCGTCTTTCCGACACCGACAGCACCCTGTCGGACGTGTGGAATGGCGTCGTGCAGGACGATTTTGCCACCGCCATCATCACCAGCACCGCAGCACTGGCGCTGGCCGCGCTGGGTGTCGCCGATGCCGGGCACAGGGCGCAAACACTCTGGCAATCTCGCCTTCACCCTCGCGCCGCCTGAGGAGACCACAGTGCACAGTTTTCCGATGTTCATCCGCACCACCGGCCGCCGGGTCATAATCGCCGGCGGCTCAGAGCAGGCCGCACAAAAGGCGCGGCTGATGCTGAAAACCGACGCCGCACTGGTGCTGTTGGCCCCGGAACTGGATGCAGAGCTTGGCGATTTGGTGGCGACGGGGCGGGCGACGCAGGTCACGGGCGCGGTCACACCAGACAGCTTTCACGACGCTGCGCTGGTGTTCATTGCGACAGGCTGCCCCGGTCTGGATGCCGCGCTTCATGCGCTGGCAAAGGCCGGAGGGGCGCAGGTGAACGTCGTGGACCAACCGGCACTGTGCGACATGACCACACCGTCCCTGGTGGACCGCGATCCGGTGGTTGTTGCGATTGGCACCGAGGGAGCGGCACCGGTTCTGGCCCGGCAGATCAAGACGCAGGTCGAGCAGATGCTGGACCCCACGCTGGGGACTTTTGCAGCCCTTGCAGGGCGTCTGCGGGGCGCAGTCGCTGCAAATGTGCCCAAGGCCGAGCGCCGTGCCTTCTGGCGCTGGGCCTTTGCGGAGAAACCCTGGCAGATGCATCGAAGCGGTCAGCAACGCGCGGCCGCCGATCTTCTGAAACAGGCCATAACCACCCGCGACACGCCCCAACCGCAAGGCCATATCGCCCTGGTCGGCGCAGGTCCCGGTGCCCGTGATCTGTTGACCTTGCGGGCCGTGCAGCGCCTGCAAGAGGCCGATGTGATCTTCTATGATCGCCTCGTCGATCCCGAGGTGCTGGAGCTGGCCCGCCGCGACGCCGAGCGTGTATATGTCGGAAAGGTTGTTGGGGCGCACGCCTGGCCACAGGAGCGGATTTGCGCATTGATCGTGGCCGAAGCCGCGCGGGGACGGCGCGTTGTGCGGCTGAAGTCGGGCGATCCCGGTATTTTCGGACGTGCGACAGAAGAGCTTGACGCTGCTCGTGCCGCAGGTATCGCCGTTGAAATCGTGCCGGGCGTGACAGCCGCCAGTGCGGCTTCGGCTGCACTGGGGCAGTCTCTGACGGTGCGCGGCCAGACGGATACGCTGGTTCTGACGACGGGACGGCACTGCGACAGCGATGCGCTCGAAAGCTGGGCGGACCATGCTGTGCCGGGGACAACACTTGTCTTTTACATGGGTGTCGGAACTGCGCCCAGGATCGCTCAGTCTCTGTTGTGCAAAGGGCTGCGCTCCGACACCTGCGTGACAATCGCCGCGGATGTCAGCAAGCAAGGGCAGCGTACTCTGACGACGACGCTAAAGAACCTGCCAAAAGACGTCGCGCGTGGCGGGATCACGGGAAATGCGCTGTTCATCATTCGCATCCCGCTTTGCGAGGCGTCGGTTCAGCGGGTGCAGCCAAAAGCGCTTGTCCGATTGGCATAGCGTCCCCGCGCCCCGTTCGGCGTTTCAGATGAAACAATCCGGCTCATATGTTCCACCGGGGGATTTGCGCGTCAAAGACCATTCCAGATCTAAGAGTGCTCCCAAACCCACAGGCTGCGACGGCGCGCGTGGGATGCATCTTCATGCGGCGTTTGTCGGCGAGGGAGGCACGATATTTGGTCAAATCCCTTGCCGTGCGGCGATTTTTGGAAAAGGCTGAAGGGGCATAATAATTATAAACGATGAGATAAACTGATGACCAATTCCTCCACGGGCCCCGCGCCCGTTCTGACCGTGCGCGACCTTTCGGTCGCTCTTCCCGGAAAACACGACCGACCCTATGCGGTAAAGGATGTCAGCTTTGACCTGATGCCGGGTGAAATCCTGTGCATCATCGGTGAAAGCGGCTCTGGCAAATCCGTCACTGCCAGCACCATCATGGGATTGCTGCCCGAAGTGATGTCGGTGGAAGCCGGCAGCATCATGTTCAAGGGCGACGACCTGACCAAACTGTCCGACGGTGAATTGCGAAAGCTGCGCGGACGTGCGGTGTCCATCATCTTTCAGGACCCGCTGTCGGCGCTGAACCCGCTGATGACCATCGGCGACCAGATCCGCGAGGTTCTGAACGCCCACAACGTCGGGACCAAGGCGAGCCGCGCTGACCGCGTGATCGAGATGCTGTCCGAAGTGGGCTTGCCTGATCCGATGCTGATCCAGCACCAATACCCTTTTCGGCTGTCCGGTGGACAGCGGCAACGGGTGATGATCGCGATGGCCCTTGCACTGGCCCCCGACATCCTGATCGCGGATGAGCCGACAACCGCGCTGGATGTGACCACGCAGGCACAGATCCTGTCGTTGATCAGCGAGATCCAGAAAAGCAAGGGCATGAGCGTGATGTTCATCACCCATGACTTTGGCGTTGTGGCCGAGATTGCAGACCGTGTTGTGGTGATGGAGCAGGGGCTGGTTGTTGAACAGGGCACGGCCCGTCAGGTGCTGGATGCGCCGGAACATCCTTATACCAAGAAGCTGATCGCCGCCGTTCCCAAGATGCGGGAAGAGGACCGCAGCCGCGAACAGGACAAGACCGCCGTCCTCGAGGTGCGCAACCTGAACAAAACCTACCGCACCCGCAGCGGGTTTTTGGGCCGGATGCGCGAAGTCCATGCGGTCAACGACATCTCGTTCACCCTGCACAGGGGGGAAACGCTGGGCATCGTTGGCGAATCCGGGTCGGGCAAGTCCTCGATGGGCAAGGTGCTGATGAAGCTGATCGACGCCGACAGCGGCCAGATCATCTTTCAGGGCAAGGACACCCTGCCGCTGGACAAAGAGAGTTTTCGCCCGCTGCGGGCACGTATCCAGATGATCTTTCAGGATCCCTATGCGTCATTGAACCCGCGCTTTACCATCGGCCAGGCGCTGACCGTGGGGCCGGTGGCGCACGATCTGGTCACGCAATCCGAGGCGCGCAAACTGGCGCAGGACACGTTGGAGCTGGTCGGGCTGGATCCGTCGGCCTTTGACCGCTACCCGCATGAATTCTCGGGCGGACAGCGGCAGCGGGTGGGGATCGCACGGGCGCTGATGTTCGATCCCGAAGTGATTGTCGCGGACGAAGCCGTGTCGGCGCTGGACGTGTCCATTCAGGCGCAGGTGCTCGCGCTGCTGGACAAGATCCGCCACGAGCGCAAGTTGGCGATGGTCTTTATCACCCACGATCTGCGCGTCGCCAGCCAGATCAGTGATGAAATCCTGGTGATGCACCGCGGCAAGATGGTGGAGTACGGCCCGCCCTCGCAAATTTTCCACAACCCGCAGCACGACTACACCCGGTCGCTGGTCGATGCGATCCCGGGTGGCAAGGCGGCCTGATCACGTCTGAAAAATCGGGAGAGCAGGTAAGAAGGGGCGATTCGATCCGCCCCTTCTTGCTGTTTGGCGGGATGAAATCGCCTGAAGTTTACGTTCGGACTGCTCAAAAACGCGCTGATAATTGTAAATTGCAATCAAAATAATTGTATTTTGCAACTTTGTCTTGCCGCAGGGGAAACTCGGTCCTCTACTTGTGGCACAGACAAAGGACGACAGCTTTATGACAAACCGCGCGGCGGCCCCGAAAATTCCCGAAGACGACACTGGCGATCCGCACATCGAGATCGGCGGGATGCGGATAGATATCCTCGAAGGGGCCTTCAGCTATTACATCCGGTCGCTTGATGCCGTCGTGTCGCGTGATCTCGACAGGCGCATGGCCGATCTGGAAGTGGCCAAGGGCAAGGGCAAGATCACCACGCTGTTTCTGGTCGATGACTATCCGGGGGTGCGCCCCTCGCAGATTGCGGACGTTCTGATGCGCGATCGCCCTGCCACCGGGCGGATCATCGACCGTCTGGTCTCAGCAGGTGACATACGGCGCGAAACATCGACCGAGGATCAGCGCGCGCAGGCGCTGTACATCACCGACAAGGGGCACGCACTGGCCGAAAAAGTGCGCGGCATCATCCGGGCGCAAGAAGCGGAGTTCTTCGACTTTATCGCTCCGGAAGATCGCGACCAGTTCATGCAGATGCTGAAGCGGGTCTATCTGAACATGAGGGCAAAATGGGACTGAACGCACATCGCACTGCACTGATTTCCGGTGCCAATCGCGGCATCGGTGCCGCCGTGGCAAAACGGCTTTTTGATGCGGGGTGGGCCGTGTCTTTGGGGATGCGCGCGCCCGAGATGCCCGGCTGGGCCAATGCCGCGCCCGAGCGGGTGCACCTTTTTGCCTATGAGGCGACGCAGGCGGATGCAGGCACGTCCTGGGCCTCCGAGGTGACCGACCGTTTTGGTCGCATCGATGCCGTCGTGGCGAATGCGGGCATCATGATCCCCGAAACAATTGTCGACGTGTCCGACGCGGACATGGCCCAACTGCTTGAAATCAACGTACAGGCCCCCCGCCGCCTCGCCGCTGCGTGCTGGGATGTGCTGGGCGCTGCGGGCAACGGGCGGGTGATCCTGTTGGGGTCGCTGTCGGGCAAACGGGTCAAGTCGGCCAAGTCTGGGTCTTACTCCGTGTCGAAATTCGCGGTGATCGGCATGGCCCATGCGCTGCGTCACGCGGGATTCGACAAGGGTATTCGTGCCACCGCCGTTTGCCCGGGTTTCGTGGCCACCGACATGGCGATGGCCATCACCGATCGCGCGGCTGACGCGATGACCCAACCGGAGGATCTGGCCCGCGTCATCGAGATGCTGATCGACCTGCCGAACGAAGCCAGCGTGGCAGAATTCTGTGTGAACTGCCAGCTTGAGGAATCCTTCTGATATGCCCGGACCATTTGTTGTTCCCGTCCATGGCGACGTTGACCTGCCCGCCAAAGTAGATGTGGTCGTGATCGGTGGCGGTATCATCGGATGCTCGACCGCGCTGGAACTGGCCGAACGAGGAATGACCGTGGCCCTCTGCGAGAAGGGGGGGATCGGTCACGAACAGTCCAGCCGCAACTGGGGCTGGGTGCGCATCACCCGCCGCGACCCGCGCGAAGTGCCGCTGATGGCCGAGGCGCTGCGGATCTGGCCCGACCTGGCCAAACGCACGGGGCGCGATCTGGGGTATACTCGGGCTGGCGTCGCCTTTGCCTGTGCCAATGACACGGAATTCGAAGAACACGAACGCTGGCTGGAGAACCTGAAAGACTACCAGATCGACAGCCGCATGGTGTCGGGGCGCGAGTTCCGCGAGTTGTTCCCCGGCTCGGAGATGGACGTCAAAGGCGCGCTGTTCACCGCCGTTGACGGACGCGCCGAGCCGCAACAAGCCGCCCCCGCCATCGCCGAGGCGGCGCGGGATCTGGGTGTCCATGTGCTGACCGAATGCGCCGTGCGCGGCATCCAGACCAGCGCGGGACACGTCAGTGGCGTCGTGACCGAGCGGGGCGAGATTGCCTGCGAACAGGTGGTTCTGGCAGGGGGCGCATGGTCCAGCCTCTTTGCCCGCAACACCGGATTGCGTCTGCCGCAACTCAAGGTCAAGAACTCGGTCATCCGCACCAAACCGCTGCAAGGCGGCCCCGAAAGCGCGATCTGGTCGAACGGGTTTTCAATACGCAAGCGTATGGATGGCGGATATACTGTCGCTGACGGCTTTCGGAATATCGTTGATATCGTTCCCGACAGCTTTCGCTATTTCAAGGATTTCCTGCCCGCACTCGGGTCGCAATGGAAATCGCTGATGCTGAGTTTCGGTGGGCGGTTTCTGGACGAGGTCCGCGTACCCAACAGCTGGTCGATGGACGAGGCAAGCCCGTTTGAATATTGCCGCGTTCTGGACCCCAAGCCCAGCTTTACGCTTCAGGACAAGGCCTTGCAGAACCTGCGCCGCGCCTTCCCGGTCTTTGAAAAAGCCGAAGTGGCACAGCGGTGGGCCGGGGCGATTGATGTCACCCCCGATGCGATCCCCGTGATTTCGGGCGTTGATGACATTCCGGGATTTTTCATTGCGACGGGGTTCTCGGGCCACGGCTTTGGTATTGGCCCCGCTGCGGGGCGTCTGGCTGCCGATCTGGTCTGCGCCCGCGCGCCGGTGGTGGACCCCGCGCCCTATCGTTTCAACCGCTTCTCCGATGGCTCCAAGATCGAGATCATCAGCGGTTTCTGATTGGCCGGCGCCCCGTGAGGGGCGCGGCACAAGGCGGCGTGTGAAACGCAAGCACACGTTGCTCTCGACCCAACTTGCGACAACAACAGGAAGCTCAACATGACTGATGACAAGACGCAAAAAGCACATCTCAGCCGTCGCCAGACACTGATGATGATGGGGGCCGCAGGCGCGGCCGGACTGATGGGGCCCGCGGCGATTGGCCGGGATCAGGCCTTTGCTGCCAATGCTGACGCAAACGGCCAACTTATCCTGGCCTTTTCGCAGGAACCGACGGTGTTCAACCCGTTGATGCCGCACATCGAAGTGGATGAAGGCGTGTATTACGCCGTGTTCGATCCGCTTTTCGATTTCGACCCGGATGGGGAATATTTCCCGATCCTGGTGGCAGAAGTGCCCACCGTGGCGAACGGCGGTATCTCCGAGGACGGCCTGAACTGGCGCATCAAGCTGAAGGAAGGCGTGACATGGCACGACGGCACGCCCTTCACCGCCGAAGATGTGAAATTCTCGCTGGAGCTGACGATGGACCCCGATTTCCGGTCGTTCCGGTCCACCGGCTACAAGTTCATGCAAAACATTACGGTCGTGTCCGACACGGAACTGACATGGGAAATGTCCGAACCCTTTGCGCCGATGGCGGCCATTCTGGCGTCGACCTACATCATTCCCAAACACGCCTTTGACGGTGTTGAGGACAAGAACAGCGCCCCCTTCTCGAACGCGCCCATCGGGACGGGGCCGTTCAAGTTCAAGGAACGCATGGCGGGTGACCACATCGAGCTGGAAGCGAACGCCGACTATCACATGGATGGTCCGTACCTGAAGACGCTGATCATCAAATACGTGCCCGACCTGAACGTGATGTACACCCAGTTCAAATCGGGCGACATCGACGTGATCGGCCTGCAATACATCTCGCCGGATCATCTGGCCGAAGCGGAAAAGCTGCCGAACAAGATCGTGACCGTTGCCGGCACCGCAACCTTTGAATCCATCGGCCTGAACATGACACGCCCGCAGTTTCAGGAACTGGCCGTGCGTCAGGCGCTCTATGCCGCACTGGACAAGACGTCGATCATCGACGCGCTCTATTACGGCGTGCCGACACCGACCGAAACCTATATGCCGCAGCAGTCCTATTATTATGAACCGGACCTGCCCAAGCATGAGTTCAGCCTCGAGAAAGCGCGCAAGCTGTTGGACGATGCCGGTTGGGTGCCCGGTGCGGATGGTGTTCGGGAAAAAGACGGCGTGCGCCTGTCCTTCACCAACTCGACCACCGCGGGCAACCACCTGCGCGAACAGGCCCAGCAGTTCATCCAGCAGACGTTCAAGGAAGTCGGCGTCGAGATGACCATCAAGAACCTGCCGCCCGCCGTGATGTGGGGCGACTATTGGATGAACTCCGGTTTTGACTCGGTTGTCGTGGGTCTGAACGCCCTCTCTGGGGCCGATCCGGACACATCCGATTACTTCATGTCGACCATGTCGCCCGTACTGGGCGGTTCGGGGCAGAACACCTTTGCCTATCAGAACCCCAAGGTTGACGAGTTGCTGATCAAAGGGGCGGCCAGCTTTGTCCCCGAGGACCGTCGCAAGATCTATCAAGAGCTGCAGCGCGTGATCCGTGACGACCTGCCGTTCCTGCCGGTGTTCCAATATGCCGTCATCAAAGGGCGCAAGGACGACGTCGACGGTCCGGCTCCGAACGTGAACAACCGTATCGAAACGTGGAACGTGCGCGACTGGAAACGGACCTGATCGCGCACCGGTCATCCTGAACCATGGACGCGGCGGGACCCTCCGCCGCGTCTGCCGGGTGTCGCGCCAGGCGATGCCTGAAATGTCAAATTCGTACAAAGAGGGCGCCCCGCCATGCTGCGCTACATCTTATCCCGTTTCGGCCAAAGCCTTTTGCTGTTGCTGATCGTCTCCTTTATCGGCTTTGCGGTGCTGAACCTCGCACCGGGCGGCCCGCTGTCGCAATTCGCGCTCAGTCCGGGCATGACCCAGGAGCAGATCGACAAGATCGCCGCGCAAATGGGGTTGGACCGACCGCTGATCGTGCAGTATTTCGACTGGTTGCGGCACATGCTGGTTGGCGACTGGGGCACGTCGTACCGCGACGGCCAGCCGGTTCTGCACGTCATCGGAAGCCACCTGTTCGCCACGCTGCTGTTGATGGGAACGGCCACGTCGATCTCGATCACGCTGGGCAGCACGATCGGGATTTTCAGCGCCCTGCGCCGCCGGTCGGTGTTCGACTATGCCATGACCGTGGCGTCGATGGTGGCCCTGTCGATCCCGACGTTCTGGTTCGGGCTGATCGCCATCTACATCTTCGCGCTGAACCTTGGGTGGCTGCCTGCGGGCAACATGTACACGGTGGGCGACGGATCGGTTCTGAACTACCTCAAACACCTGATCATGCCGGCCTGTGTTCTGGCGCTGGTCGATGTGGCGGTCTGGAGCCGGTACATGCGCACCTCGACCCTGAACGTGATCAATCAGGATTTCGTGCGCACCGCGCGGGCCAAGGGGCTGACCCGGCGGCGGGTGCTGTTCAAACATATCGTGGGCAACTCGCTGGTGCCGATGATCACGCTGGCGGGCCTGCAGTTGCCTATGGTGCTGGGCGGCGCGCTGGTGACCGAAACCGTGTTCACATGGCCCGGGATGGGGCGGCTGTTTCTCGATAGTCTGGGGTATTCGGATTACCCGGTGGTTATGGGCCTGCTGATGGCCTCGGCCATGCTGGTGCTGATCGGCAACCTTGCCGCAGACATCGCCGTTGCGCTGATTGATCCGCGCATCGCTCTGGAATGAAGGAAAGGTCCTGACAATGACTGCTGCAACAACGACACCTCCGGTCCGCCAGCCCTTGATCAAGTCCCGGGCACTGCGACGGTTTCTAAGTCACAAGCTGGCGATGATCGGCCTTTTCATGGTGCTGGGGCTGACGTTTGCCTGCTTTGTCGGGCCGTACCTGCTGCCCTATGACGAGCTTTACATCGACCTGCGCGCACGCTTTGCGCCGCCGGGCACCGGCGGGCACATCTTTGGCACCGACCCGCTGGGCCGCGATCTGGCCGCGCGGCTGTTCCACGCGGGGCAAATCTCGATGGCGGTGGGCTTTGCCGTGATGGTGATCGCCACGACTGTCGGCTCTGTCGTGGGGGTTGTTTCGGGCTACTACGGCGGCAAGATCAGCGCCGTTCTGATGCGCGTGGTGGATGCGTTCCTGTCGTTCCCTTCGGTGTTTCTGCTGCTGGCGCTGGCTGCCTTTATCCAGCCCGGTCCGGTGATGATCGCGGTGATCATCTCGGCCACCAGCTGGATGGAAGTCGCCCGCATCGTCGAGGCCGAGGTCAAGTCGCTGCGCAATCAGGACTTTGTTCAGGCGGCGCATATGCTGGGTCTCTCAGGCCGCTGGATCATGTTCCGCGAACTGCTGCCCAACGCGATCGGCCCGATCATCGTGGCCGCTTCGCTGACCGTGGCGCGCGCGATCCTGCTCGAGGCCTACATCAGCTTTCTGGGTTACGGCATCCAGCCGCCGCTGCCAAGCTGGGGCAACCTGTTGAACGGCGCGCAGCAATATCTGGGCTCGGCCCCGTGGCTGGCCATCGTGCCGGGGCTTGCGATCACCATCGCCGTCACCGGGTTCAACTTTATCGGGGACGGTCTGCGCGATGCCTTCGACAGCCGTGCGCAAGGGCAGTGAGATGAAACCGAGATTTTCCGAATTCAAGGACACCCTTTGGTACGCGACTGCCCCCCAAGGGCCGGAAACGCAGACACTTCAGGGCGAGGTCACCGCTGATGTCTGTGTGGTCGGGGCGGGCTATTCGGGGCTGACCACAGCGCTGGAACTGGCCCGCAAAGGCGTCAGCGTCGTGGTGCTGGAGCGTGAGGAAATCGGTTTTGGCGGATCGGGGCGCAATGCGGGGCACTGTACGCCGACCTTCACCCATTACAGCCTGCCCGAACTGCGCGAAGTCATGGGCGCGCCGTATGCCGAGCGTCTGATCCACCGCCAGACCCGCGCCAACGATGTGGTCGGGCAGATGATCGCGCAATACGACATCGACTGCGAATGGGAACAGAACGGATATGTCCAGGGGGCACTGTTCCCCTCGCATCTGAAAAAGCTTCAGGCGAATATGGATAATTACAACGCCGCAGGCGCACGCACCCGGATGCTGGACCGGGACGAAGTGCAGGCGGTTACCGGATCGTCACGGTTCTATGGCGGCTGGCTGCACGAAGAGGCGGGCGGGCTGAATGCGCTGGCCTATGCGCGCGGGTTGGGCCGCGCGGTGCTGTCCGAAGGTGGGCAGATATTCACCGGCTCTGGCGTGACAGGCTGCGACCGCGTCAACAACGCCTGGCAGGTGCGCACGGCGCAAGGAACGGTGCGCGCGGAAAAGGTGATCTACACCACGGGCGCCTACACCGTCGCAGGCTGGCCCAAACTGGACCAGACGTTCCGCATCATGCGCGTTTTCGTGGCCGCGACCCAGCCGTTGTCGGCGGCCTCGCAGGCCGTGGTTCTGCCGCAACGCACCACCATTCAGGACGGGCGTGGCGACATCTATGTCTATAAGTACAACAGCGAGAACCGCATCGTCGCCTCGATGTTCCCGATGGGCCAGCGCGGGCGCGATCCGGCCTATACGCGGCAGGTCCTCAGCGACCGGCTGAAATGGCTGCACCCCGACCTGCGCGAAGACTTGCGGTGGGAGTTTTTCTGGTACGGCGAGTTGGACATGCAGCGCAAAACCATCCCGCGCCTCTATGCGCTGGCCCCCGGCGTTGTCGCCATGACGGGCCTGTCCGGGCGGGGTGTGCCCACCGGCTCGATGATCGGGGGCATCCTGTCGGACTGGGCGATGGGCGTGGCCGAGGCGGACCTTGATCTGCCGATCGAGCCGCTGCAATCGCAGCCGCTTTACATGTCGGTGGCGCCGCAGGCAGCCCTGCGCGGCTTTCGTCTGCGCGACAACCTGCGCGCACGCCGACAGGGCGCGCCCTTGCCACCCCACGCCTGAAACATTCATAGACCAGACCGGCCATATGCGCCGCACCAAGGAGACTACCCATGCCCGGACCCAAGCTGGATCCCGTTGTCAGCGACAGTGTTTTGCCCATTTCCGTCGATGTCGTCATCATCGGCGGCGGCATCGCGGGCGTGTGCACGGCACTTGAACTGGCCGACCGGGGCCTGAAGGTCGCAATCTGCGAAAAAGGTCAGATCGGCGGCGAACAGTCCAGTCGCAACTGGGGCTGGGTGCGCCTGACCCATCGTGATCCGCGCGAACTGCCGTTGATGATTGAGGCGGTCAAGATCTGGGAAGGGCTGGACAAGCGTATCGCCGGGAAAACCGGGTACAGCCAGTGCGGATCGACCTATGCCATCGCCAGCGATGCCGCTCTTCAGGCCGAACGCAAGGCGCAGGAGGAATTGGGGAGCTACCAGATTCCCACGCATCTGATGAACCGCGAAGAAGCTTTGACGCATTTGCAGGGTTATGACCCTGACGCCCAAGGGCTCATCGGTGCGCTGCATTGCCCACGCGACGGGCGCGCCGAGCCGCAGATGGCGGCGCCAGCCATAGCCCGTGCGGTGCAGGACCGCGGCGGCACGGTGCACCAGAATTGCGCGGTGCGCGTGGTCGAAACCTCCGCAGGCAAGGTGTCGGGCGTGGTCACCGAACAGGGGCGCATCGCCTGTGACGCTGTGCTGGTGGCGGGTGGCGTCTGGTCGCGGTTGTTCCTGCGCAACATCGGCATCTACCTGCCGCAATTGCGCACCCGCAACACCGTGTTGCGCACCGACGCGGTCGAGGCTGGACCGCAAAGCAACCTGAAAACCACGTCTTTTGCCATACGCAAGCGTATGGATGGCGGCTATACCGTCGCCTCGGCCGTGCCCAGCCGTTACCAGTTGACGCCCGACAGCTTCCGGCTGTTCACGGCCTATCTGCCGACGTTGAAAAACGAGTGGCGGTCGATCCGGTTGGGGCTTGGCCCTGCGTTTCTGGACGCGCTGCGCACGCCGCGCCATTGGACTGGCGACGATGTGACCCCGTTTGAAAAGACCCGCATTCTGGACCCCGAGGCAGATGCGCCCTACATCGACAAGACACTTGCCGTGGTCAAGAAAACCTTTCCGGCGCTCAAGGATGCGACCGTCGCGCAGCGATGGGGCGGATACATCGACGTTCTGCCGGACCTGATCCCTGCGATTTCATCCACCGAAGGGGTCAAGAACGGCATTCCCGGCCTGTTCGTGGCCACAGGTTTTTCCGGTCATGGCTTTGGTCTGGGCACCGGCGCCGGGCGTCTGGCAGCCGAGCTGATCACCGGACAATCGCCGGTGGTCGATCCGACGCCATTCCGCCTGCACCGTTTTTCCGACGGCACCAAAATCTCGCCCATTCCGGTGATCACCACGCCGCAGTAAGGGCCGGTTGGCTTTGGGACGCGGGCTGCTAGACTGTCCGTGCCCCAATCGGTGAACTGACGCGACATGGACGATCTGGACGACCGGGACATATGGATGCAAGGCGCGGACGCGCCCGCCTATGCCGCGGGCACTGTCGGGATGCGCGTGATACCAGAGGGTGTCGGCTGGGCCGAATTCCAGCTTGAGATCGACGACATGGTCTATCTCGCCCGTGTCTCGATGGCCTTGGGCAATCCGCGCGGTCAGATCCGGGGCTTTTTCGACGCGCTTTGTGCAGGCACTTCGGCGCGCATGGAACTGTGCGACGAACCGGGCGAGACGGTTGTGATTGCACAGGCTGCCGATGCGCGCGGACGTATCACGCTGGAATGCTGGAACCACCACCCAACCCATGCGCCCAGACGCGAGGTTTATATCACCTGCCCTGCAGATGACCTGAGCGTGTCGATGTTCCGCAACTTCGACGCCCTCAGAAAACCAAAACCGACGTCGGCGAAACGCCCCGTTTGGATTCTGCCTGTTATCACCGCTGTTGCGGGGCTGGTTGCGGGCGTCCTCCTGTCGAACGGGGGCGGCTGGCCCTAATCCGAAAACTCCTTTTCATCCGCGACGGCCGCCGCACGCAGATCGGCCAGAAAGCTGGCGTCGGCCGAGTGGACACGGTTCCATGTCGGGATGAAGGGTGTCTCGTGCGGGTTGTCCAGAAACGTCTGGCCCGCACGCATGATGTTTTCGGCAAAGAGCTCAATTGCCAGCTCTTCCTTGTGCCGGTCGATGGTCAGCCCGTTCATCTGCGCATCGGTGTAATAGGCCTCGAGCAGGTCCAGCGCGCAGCGGTAATAGGTCGCTTTCAGCGTGCGGAACACATTGGGCGTGAACACGGTGCCATCGGCGGCCAGCTTGCGGAAGATCGCCTTGCAGATGTCGGTCGACATACGGCTCAGGCCTGCACTTGCGTCTTCGGGGCTCAGATCCTGATGCTTGTGGTCATAGTTGTCGGCAATCTCGACCTGGCAAACCGCCTTGGGGGCCAGATTGCGCCAGGCTTCGGACAGCACGCCAATCTCCAGCCCCCAGTCTGACGGAATGCGCAGGTCGGGAAGGATGCTGGTGCGCATGGCGAATTCGCCGGACAGCGGATAGCGGAAGCTGCGCAGGTAATCCAGATAATCGCGGTCACCGATCACCCGTTTCAGCGCAATCAGCAACGGGCTGACCAACAGCCGCGTGACGCGTCCGTTCAGCTTGCCCTGACCGACGCGGGAATAGAATCCCTTGGCCACCTGATAGGGAAACGTCGGGTTGGCCACCGGATAAACCAGCCGCGCCAGCATTTCGTTGGTATAGGTGACGATGTCGCAATCGTGGATCGCCATGACCGAACTGTCCTCGCAGCCGATCAGATAGCCCAGCGACGACCACACATTCTTGCCCTTGCCCTGTTCCATCGGCGCAAGCCCCAGCGCATCCAGCCGCGCGCCCAATGCTTTCATGCGGGGGCTGTCGTTCCAGATCACGATATGGTTCTGGTTCAATCCTTTGAAAAACTGCTGCGCGTGGCGAAACTGGGCTTCGTCGGCGCGGTCCAGACCGATGATGATGCGGTGCAGGTACGTGACCTTGGCCAATTCGCTCAGGATCAGCGGCATGGCATCGGTTTCCAGTTCGGAATACAGACACGGCAGGATCAACGAGATTTTGCGCGACTGGGCAAAGGTCTCAAGCTCATAGGTCATTTCATCCAAAGAACGCGTTCGCAAATTGTGCAGCGTCGCCACGTTCCCGTTCTGGTGAAAATCTGTCATGGGTGGCGTCCTTGTTCAGGGGGCAATGAGTCAACGAAATCCAGCACCGCGCGGTTCCACCCTTGGGGGCCTGGCAGGGTGGTGCGCGTGATACGCCCCGCGGCTTCGGCGTCCAGCGGGGGCAGGGGCGTGCGGTGCGGGTTGGCTATGATCACGCCGTGGTCGGCGGTTTGCAGCATCTCGATGTCGTTCGGCGCATCCCCCAGGGCCAGCGTGACCTGCGGGCGGTATGTCGCGATGATCTGGGCCATCCGGTCCGCTTTTGTCTGGCCAAAGGACAGCGTCAGAAACCGCCCACCCTCGCGGGCGGTTATGCCCTTGCGGTTCAGAGCGTCCAGGAACGCGGTGCGCTGGGCGTCCGTGCCGTGCCACAGTCCAGGTTCGGAAAAGGCGCGCGTTTTGGCGTCTTGCGCGTCGGCGGGGGGCAGGCCGGTTATCTTCGCCACCCCCGCAACGTCCAGATCGCCAAAGCCCGTGAACAGTCCGCGCAGCTCTTCGGGCAGTTGGTTCAACGCGGACCGCAAGCGCAGATACGCGGTGTCGGCTGGCGTGTCCGTGGCCTGTGCATCCAACACGCCCGCGCCGTTTTCCACGATGGCGGGCCAGTCTTCCAGCCCCATCTGCGCGCGCAAGCCGATGATTTCCGGCGCTGTTTTGCTGCTGGCCAGCACCACACCCGCACCGATGCCGCGCAGGTGCGCCAACGCAGGGCGGGCGGCATCCCACCGGTACGTGTCGTGCGAAATCAACGTGCCATCGAGATCGCTGAAGACAAGAAGAGGAAGCGGTTGCTGCATTTGGGATCAGTCTGGGACTTGCTCGTCCCGGTCGCAACCCGCCGCGGCACCGATGCCTGTTTTTTAGGCAGTCAGGTGAACTTGCGGAACAGCTTGGTCTGGTCGAACATCGCTTCCAGCTCTTCCATGCGTCCCTTGGTGTCGTCCCAGCGCAGGTTTTGCACGGCTGAAATCATCGTTTCGGTCAGCAAAAGGGTCGTGGCGGCTGAATCCCACGCCGAGGGCACCACGATGCGACTGCTAAAGCTGATGTCGGCCAGCTGATGCACGGGTGATCGCCATTGATCCGTGAACAGAATGATCTTTGCGCCCTGTGCATGGGCCATCTCGGCCAGTTTCAGGGTGTTGTTCTCGTAACGGCGCACGTCGAAGATCACGAAGACATCGCCCGGTTTCACGTCCAGCAGATAGTGCGGCCATGCGTTCGACGTGGATTGCACGTGGGTGATGTTGGGGCGGATCACCTGCATGTGCAAAAACAGGTATTCCGCCAGCGTGTGCGTCACCCGCCCGCCGACAATATACAGGTGATGCGCCGGATCACCGACCAAAGCGCAGGCTTTATCAAAGGCTTGAGGATCAATCTGGCCCAGCGTGTGCCGGATGTTGTCAATCACTGCGTCGGTAAACGTGTTCAGGATATGCCCCGACGGCGCGCTGTCGGCCCATGTGTCGTGCTTGGCAATCGGCCCTTTGACCTTGGCGCGCAGTTCCTCACGCAGTTCGGCCTGAAATTCGGCATAGCCTTTGAACCCCAGCTTTTGCACCATCCGCGCTACGGTGGGGCCGGACACGTTGGCATCCAACGCCAGTTCGGTCAGCGGCCCCAGCCCCGAGATCGGGTAGTTTTCCAGGATGGAATGGGCCAGTTGGCGTTCGGCACGGGTCAGATCGTCCAGCTTTTGCTGGATGCGGTCGGAAATCGTAAGCGCATCTGAGGACACGGGGCGCCTCCTGTTTGATCGAATATTTTTCACACCAAGTTTGGCTGATGGATATTTTCACAATTCTGTTGACAGATGGCCGTCGAGGCAAGCACTTTGTGAGCGCAGGGGGTGCCATGACAGACGCAGACGCAACTCAGATACCAATCGCACAGACGATCAATTCCTCGGGCACTTCGTCCGTTGTCTTGGTCTGCGAACATGCGTCGTGCTTTATTCCCGAGGCACTTGAGGGGCTGGGCCTGTCCGACGCGGCCAAGGTCAGCCATGCCGCATGGGACCCCGGCGCGCTGGGTGTGGCGCGGCAGATCGCCAAACGTCTGGATGCGGTGCTGGTGGCCAGTTGCGTGTCGCGGCTGGTGTATGATTGCAACCGTCCGCCCGAGGCACCGGGGGCCATGCCCGCCAAAAGCGAAATCTTTGATGTGCCCGGCAATGCGGCCCTGACCACCGATCAGCGCGCGGCTCGGGCGGCGACATATTATGTACCGTTTCGCGACCTTCTTGTACAAACTGTTGCAGCCAGACCGGCGCCGGTGCTGGTCACCATCCACAGCTTTACCCCCGTTTACAACGGTACGCCCCGCGCGGTCGAGATCGGCGTTCTGCACGACGCTGACACGCGGCTGGCCGATGCGATGCTGGACCTTGCCCCTGCGCACACCACGTCCGACGTGCAGCGCAACGCGCCCTATGGGCCCGGCGACGGGGTAACCCACACCTTGCAGGTTCACGGGACTGCCCACGGCCACCCGAACGTGATGATCGAAGTGCGCAACGACTTAATCCAGACCGAAGAACAGCAGGCGCAGATGGGCGATATGTTGGCGAAATGGCTGGCCGACGCCTGTGGGAAACTCAACGCGGGGGATGTTGTATGCAGGGCGTGATGCGTGGGTTTATTCGTGGCGTTGATACGGTCAACTACCGACTGGGCCGTATCATGATGTACGGCATTTTCGCGTTGATGGGCGTGCTGTTGTGGTCGTCAGTCAACAAGGTGTTTTTCCTGCCGTCGCTTTGGACGCTGGAAATGGCCCAGTTCATTATGGTCGGTTACTATATTCTGGGCGGGCCTTATTCGATGCAGATGGGCGACCATGTGCGCATGGATTTGCTCTATGGCGACTGGTCGATCCGCAAAAAGGCATGGGTCGATATGTTCACCGTCCTGCTGCTGATCTTCTACCTTGTGGTGTTGCTTTATGGCGCCATCAGTTCGACTGCCTATTCGCTGGGCTACTGGCAGACCGAGCCGCTGAGTTACCTGTTCGGCGTCGTCACCGGCACCGAGGAAATCGGTCGGCTTGAACAATCCTCGTCCGCCTGGCGACCCTATCTGTGGCCCGTCAAAGTCGTGATGATCGTGGGCTTTTTCCTGATGATTTTGCAGTGCCTTTCCGAGCTTTGCAAAGATGTGCTGCGGCTGAAGGGCCATGAGATCTGATGTCATATGAATTGATCGCCACCCTGATGTTCTCGACGATGATGCTGATGCTGATGACAGGTCAGCGTGTGTTCGGCGCCATCGGTTTTGTCGCTGTCGTCGCGGCCCTGCTGCTGTGGGGCGACAAGGGGGGCTATGACATCGGCTTTTCCGCCGCGATGAAGCTGATGAAATGGTATCCGCTGCTGACGCTGCCGATGTTCATTTTCATGGGCTACGTTCTGTCGGAATCGAAGATCGCCGATGACCTCTACAAGATGTTCCACGTCTGGATGGGCGGCCTGCGCGGCGGGCTGGCGGTGGGGACCATCGGATTGATGGTGCTGATTTCCGCGATGAACGGGCTGAGCGTGGCCGGCATGGCCATCGGCGCCACCATCGCGCTGCCGGAACTGCTGAAACGGGGATACGACAAACGCATGGTCACAGGGGTGATTCAGGCCGGGTCGTCGCTGGGCATTCTGGTGCCGCCGTCGGTTGTGCTGGTGCTGTATGCAATGATCGCGCGGCAACCGGTGGGTCAGCTTTGGCTGGCGGGGGTGGTCCCGGGGCTGATGATGGCGGCGATGTTCATTGCCTATATTACCATCCGCTGCTGGCTGAACCCGTCGCTTGGCCCGGTGCTGAGCGCCGAGGAACGCGCCATGCCGCGCCGCGAAAAGCTGGCGTTGCTGCGGGCGGGGCTGCTGCCGGTGGTGATCTTTGCGGTGATGATGTTCCCGTTCGTCAAAGGCTGGACATCGCTGGTGGAAAGCTCGGCCATCGGGGCGATTGCGGCCTTTGTCGCAGCCATCCTAAAGGGGCGCATGACCCGCGAAGTCTTTGAAAACTCGGTCCGCAAGACGCTGGGCATCACCTGCATGTTCATGTGGATCATTCTGGCGGCACTGGCCTTTGGCGCGGTGTTCGATGGTCTGGGCGCGGTCAAGGCGATCGAGAACCTGTTCACCGAGCGGCTGAACCTGAGCCCGTGGGTGATCCTGATCCTGATGCAGCTTAGCTTTATCATCATGGGTACGTTTCTGGACGACACGGCCATGCTGGTGATCGTCGCACCGCTGTATGTGCCGCTGGTAGGCGCGCTGGGCTTTGATCTGGTGTGGTACGGTATCCTGTACACGATCACCTGCCAGATCGCATATATGACGCCGCCCTTTGGCTATAACCTGTTCCTGATGCGGGCCATGGCCCCGCCCGAGATCACACTGCGCGACATCTACGGGTCCATCGCCCCCTTTGTTCTGGTCATGGTGGGGGCGCTGGTGATGGTGATGGCCTTCCCCCAGATCGCCCTGTGGCTGCCCAATTACGTCTACGCAAACTGATAACAGACACCGCAAACGGTGCACCCAAACTTAACAAGGAGAAGAGACATGACGACGAGACGCAATTTCATCCGCACCGCAGCCCTTGGCGGCGCGGCCAGCCTTGCCGCCCCTGCCATCGTCCGGGCACAGGACACGATCAAGTGGCGGTTCCAGACCTATGCCGGCGCCGCGCTGGGCGAGCATGTGACCAAGCCGGTCATTGACTACATCAACACGGCGGCCAACGGCGAGCTTGAGATCGAGCTGTTCTACGCCGACCAGATCGTCCCCACCGGCGAGCTGTTCCAGGCCCTGCAACGTGGCACCATCGACGCCGTACATTCGGACGACGACAGCATGGCGTCGCCCACGCCCTTGCAGCAGTTCGGCGGTTATTTCCCGCTGGCCACCAAACATTCGCTGGATGTGCCGGTGCTGTTCAACCAATACGGTCTGGCCGACATCTGGCGCGAGGAGTACGCCAAGGTCGGCGTGACATGGCTGTCGGCGGCGGGGCAGGACCCGTGCAACTTCAACACCAAGAAAGAGGTCACATCGCTGGCCGATCTGGACGGGCTGAAACTGTACACCTTCCCCACAGCGGGCCGTTTCCTGACTCAGTTCGGCGTTGTGCCGGTTTCGATTCCCTATGAAGACGCCGAAGTCGCGGTTCAGACGGGCGAGCTGGACGGGATGGCGTGGTCCGGCATCACCGAGGATTACACCGTCGGCTGGGCCAACGTGACCGACTATTTCCTGACCAACAACATCTCGGGCGCATGGATAGGGTCGTTCTTTGTCAACGAAGGCCGCTGGGCGGATCTGCCCGAGCATCTGAAAGCCATCGTGATGGCGGGGATCGAAGCCGGTCATACCTATCGCAACCAGTGGTATTGGGGCGGCGAGGCGTCGTTGCGCGCCAAGGGTGACAAGCTGCAATTGCGGTCAATCCCGCAAGAGGAATGGAAAGTCGTCGAAGACGCGGCCAAGGTATTCTGGGACGAGGTCGCCCAAGAGGGCGAAGTGAACGCCAAGATCGTCCAGATTTTCCGCGACTATAACGACGTGATCGACAAAGCGGGCCCGCCCTACAGCTTCGGCTAAGCCTTTCTTCTCCACAAATACATGCGGGCGGTCCATCGGGTCGCCCGCCACACGCACTTTAACCACAGGACACCGACATGCCCGGCAACCTTAGCTTTGATGACCTGAAATCCCGCGTCACCGACGGCAGCATCGACACGGTGCTGGCCTGTTTTGTGGACATGCAGGGCCGTTTGATGGGCAAGCGGTTTCATGCGGTCAACTTCGTGGAAACCTCGTTCAAGGAGACCCATTGCTGCAACTACCTGCTGGCCACCGATCTGGAAATGGCCACGCCGGATGGCTATGCCTCGACCAGCTGGCAAACCGGCTACGGCGACTATGTCATGGCGCCCGACCTGACCACGCTGCGCTCTGTGCCGTGGCTGGAGGGCACCGCGCTGGTGCTGTGCGATGTGCTGGACCATCACACCCACGCTCCGGTGCCCCACGATCCGCGTGCGATCCTGAAAAAGCAGGTGGCGCGGCTGCGCGACCTTGGCTTTGACGCGATGATGGCGACCGAGCTCGAGTTTTTCCTGTTCGAGAAAAGCCTGGATGAAATCCGCGCCAGCGGGTTCCGCGATCTGACGCCGATCAGCGGCTATAACGAAGATTACAACATCTTCCAGACCACCAAGGAAGAGGGCGTGATGCGGCCGATCCGCAACCATCTGTATGCGGCTGGCTTGCCCATCGAGAATTCCAAGGGCGAGGCCGAGGCCGGTCAGGAAGAGCTGAACATTCGCTATGCCCCCGCACTGGATTGCGCCGACCACCACAGCATTGCGAAACACGCGATCAAGGAAATCGCTTGGCAAAACGGTCGCGCGGCGTCGTTCCTGCCCAAGTGGCACCATGACCGCGTCGGCAGCTCCAGCCATGTCCATCAATCGCTGTGGCAGGGCGATACACCCGTCTTTTTCGACAAGGACGCCGATCTGGGCATGTCCGAACTGATGAAAAACTATATGGCCGGGCTGATCGCCTATGCGCCGGATTACACGTTTTTCCTCGCTCCTTACGTGAACAGCTACAAGCGCTTTGCCAAGGGCACCTTTGCCCCCACGAAAACCGTCTGGTCCGTTGACAACCGCACTGCGGGTTTCCGCCTGTGCGGAGCCGACACCAAGGGGGTGCGGGTCGAATGCCGTATCGGCGGTTCGGACCTGAACCCCTATCTGGCGCAGGCCGCGATGCTGGCCGCCGGGATCAAGGGGATCGAGGACAAGATGGAACTGTCGCCGCCGACGCGCGGCGACGTGTACGAAGACGCCAAGGCCGCCGACATCCCGCAGACCCTGCGGGCAGCGACCGAGACCTTGCGGAAATCCGCTTTCCTTCGGGAGGCATTCGGGGACGATGTGATTGACCATTACACCCGATGCGCCGAATGGGAGCAGGAAGAGTTTGACCGCGTCGTGACCGATTGGGAAATCGCGCGCGGATTTGAAAGGGCCTGACCATGATTACCTGTATTTCGCCGATCGACGGATCGGTCTACGCCGAGCGCACGCCGCTGGGCGCATCTGACGCTGCGGCCGCTGTTGCGCGTGCAAAGGCCGCTCAAGCCGCATGGGCCGCACGTCCTTTGGCTGAACGGATCGCGCTGGTCCAGGACGGCGTGGCCCGTGTGGGGGCAATGAATGACGCCATCGTGCCGGAACTGGCGCACCAGATGGGCCGCCCTGTGCGCTATGGCGGGGAATTCGGCGGCTTTAACGAACGCGCCACCTATATGGCCGACATCGCGCAGGACGCGCTGGCCGATATCGTGATCGAGGACAGCGATACATTCCGCCGCGTGATCAAACGGGTGCCGCATGGTGTCGTGCTGGTCGTGGCGCCGTGGAACTATCCCTATATGACGGCGATCAACACTGTCGCGCCCGCGCTGATCGCGGGCAACGCGGTGATGCTGAAACACGCGAGCCAGACGCCGCTGGTCGGTGAACGTATGGCCGAGGCGTTCCACGCCGCCGGCATCCCGCAGGACGTATTCCAGAACGTGTTTCTGGACCACCAGACCACATCCGACCTGATTGCCGCGAAATCCTTTGGGTTCGTCAACTTCACCGGTTCGGTCGGCGGGGGCCGCGCCATTGAAACGGCTGCCGCTGGCACGTTCACCGGCGTCGGGCTGGAGCTGGGCGGCAAAGACCCCGGCTATGTCTGTGACGACGCCGATGTGCAGGCCGCTGCAGATACGCTGATTGACGGGGCCATGTTCAACTCGGGCCAGTGCTGCTGCGGCATCGAACGGATTTACGTGGCCGAAGCGCTGTTTGATGATTTCGTCGCCAAGGCGGTCGCGATCGTCAAAGGCTACAAGCTGGGCAATCCGCTGGACCCGGAAACCACAATCGGCCCGATGGCGCACGTGCGCTTTGCCGACACCGTGCGCGAGCAGACCGCCGAGGCGATTGCCGCAGGGGCGACGGCCCACATCGACCCCGCAGATTTCCCGCAGGATGGCGGCGCCTACCTGATGCCGCAGATCCTGACGAACGTGACCCACGACATGCGCGTGATGCGCGAGGAAAGCTTTGGTCCCGTGGTCGGCATCATGGCCGTCAAGGACGACGCCGAGGCGATCCGGCTGATGAATGACAGCGATTACGGCCTGACGGCATCCGTCTGGACGCAGGACGCGGCGCGCGCCGAGGCGATTGCGGACCAGGTCGAAACCGGCACCGTGTTCATGAACCGCGCCGATTACCTTGATCCGGCGCTGTGCTGGACCGGCTGCAAGGACACCGGTCGCGGTGGCGGTCTGTCGGTCATCGGCTATCACAACCTGACCCGTCCCAAATCCTACCATCTGAAGAAAGCCTGATCCCATGACGCTGACTGCAAATTGGTCCTACCCCACCGCAATCCGCTTTGGCGCGGGGCGCATTTCCGAGATCGCCGAGGCTTGCATGGCCGCAGGCATCACCAAGCCGCTGCTGATCACAGATCGCGGGCTGGCGGGCATGGACATCACCCAGCGCACGCTGGACCTGATCGACGCCGCCGGTCTGGGCCGCGCGATGTTTTCCGACGTTGACCCAAATCCGACCGAAGTGAACGCGCAAGCGGGCGTCGCGGTCTACCGTGAGGGCGGCCATGACGGCGTGATCGCCTTTGGCGGCGGCTCGGGCCTGGATCTGGGCAAGGTCGTGGCGTTCCTGGCGGGCCAAAGCCGCCCGATCTGGGATTTCGAAGACATCGGCGACTGGTGGACCCGCGCCGACGCCGACGCCATTGCCCCGATCGTGGCCGTGCCCACCACCGCAGGCACCGGGTCTGAAGTGGGCCGCGCGTCGGTTATCACCAACTCGGAAACCGCCGAGAAAAAGATCATTTTCCACCCCAAGATCCTGCCGCGCGTCGTGATCTGCGACCCCGAGCTGACCGTGGGCATGCCGCCGTTCATCACCGCGGGCACCGGCCTTGATGCCTTTGCCCATTGCGTCGAAGCTTTCTGTTCGCCGCATTATCACCCGATGAGCCAGGGCATGGCGCTGGAAGGGATGCGGCTGGTCAAGGATTACCTGCCGCGTGCCTACAAGGACGGCACCGACATCGAAGCGCGCGCGCAGATGATGTCGGCGGCTGCCATGGGGGCCACCGCGTTCCAAAAGGGTCTGGGCGCGATCCACGCCTTGTCGCACCCCATTGGCGCGATCTACCACACCCACCACGGCACCACGAACGCCGTCTGCATGCCCGCCGTGCTGCAATTCAACCGCCCCGAGATCGAAGCCAGGATCGCCCAGGCCGCGCGCTATCTGGACATCGACGGCGGCTTTGACGGGTTCTGCGCCTTTGTCGACGATCTGAATGCGTCGATGGGTATTCCCAAGACGCTGAAGGGTCTGGGTGTTGAAAACCCCGACGTGGACCGCATCGTGGCTGGCGCACTGATCGACCCCAGCACCGGCGGCAATCCGGTGAAAATGACCGAGGAAAACACGCGCGCACTGCTGCTGAATATCATCGGTTAAGCCTGTCCCTAAGCAAAACGCCGCGTACCGCCCGACATGCGGTGCGCGGATGATTGCGTGTGTTCACCTTTGCGTTAGGGTGATGCCCAAACAAGAATGGGCAGGGCAGAAAAATGATCATCACACGACGCAATTTCACACTTGGACTGACCGCAGGGCTGGGCCTTGCAAGCTGTGGCACGACGATGCCGGGCATCCCGTCGGCTGCATCGGGCGGCTTGCCCGATGACCTGCGCCCGGTGCCCAATGCCGGGTGGAGCCAATGGGTCGCATCGTTCCGCGACCGCGCAGGCGCACAGGGCATTTCCGACAGCACGCTGAATGCAGGCTTTCGCGGCGCGGGCTACCTGCCCGGCGTGGTCAAACGCGACCGCAACCAGACCGAGTTCAGCCGCACGCTGGAAGATTACCTTGCCATCGCGGCCTCCGACGAACGCGTCACCAAGGGCCGCGCCGCCTATGCGCGCCACGGCAGCACGCTGAACGCGCTTGAGGCGAAATATGGCGTCGATAGCACCATCATCTGCGCCATCTGGGGGCTGGAAAGCTTTTTCGGTGAACGCAAAGGCGATGTGCCGGTCGTCTCGGCCACATCGACGCTGGCCTATGACGGGCGGCGCGGGGAATTCTTTGAAAAGCAGTTGGTCGCAGCCCTGAAGATCATTCAAAGCGGCGATATCACTGCCGACCGCATGGTCGGAAGCTGGGCCGGGGCGATGGGCCACACCCAGTTCATCCCCACATCGTACCAAGCTTTTGCCGTCGACTTTACCGGCGATGGCCGCCGCGACATCTGGTCGGCGGACCCTAGCGACGCGTTGGCCTCGACCGCCGCCTACCTGCAACGCAACGGCTGGTCGCGTGGCACCCGCTGGGGCGGCGAGGTGGGCGCGGGCGCGCCTGCGGGCAGCATCATCACCCCGCAACCGGGCGGCCCCAGCTTTGCCGTCACATCGAATTTCAACGCCATCAAACGCTACAACAACTCGGACAGCTACGCGATTGGGGTGGGCCATCTGGCCGATCGCATCGGCGGCGCAGGGCCGCTGCGCGGGTCGTTCCCGCCCGACGCCAACGGGCTGACCAAGGACGACCGGGTCGCGCTGCAACGCAAGCTGACCGCCGCGGGCTTTGACACCGACGGCGCAGACGGCGTTCTGGGGCCGAAAAGCCAGAGCGCGATCAGCGCCTATCAGTCCAGCCGTGGACTGCCCGCGACCGGCGTACCCTCGCAGGAATTGCTGCGATCCCTCGGCTAAGACCTGTAAAACGGCATTGCCGCGCGGTTTTCCCCCGCGCGGCTGCCTGCGCGGCTTGACTTCCCACCCTATGGGCGGTGTATCTGCCCCGATCATCAGCCCAGAGAGCGGGAGCCTATTATGCACGCCTATCGCAGCCACACCTGCGCCGAACTGACCGCCGCCGACGTCGGCAAAACCGTCCGCCTGTCCGGTTGGGTCAATCGCGTGCGCGATCACGGGGGCATCCTGTTTGTCGACCTGCGCGACCACTACGGCGTGACACAGGTTCTGTGCGACCCCGACAGCGCCGCCTTTGCCGACGTGGAAAAGCTGCGCAGCGAATGGTGCATTCGCATTGACGGCGAAGTGAAGGCGCGCGCGCCCGAACTGGTCAACGCCAAGATCCCCACCGGCGAGATCGAAGTGTTCGTGCGCGAGGTCGAAGTGCTTGGCCCCGCCGCCGAGCTGCCGCTGATGGTGTTTGGCGATCAGGAATACCCCGAGGAAACCCGGCTGAAATACCGCTATCTGGACCTGCGCCGCGAAAAGATGCAGGCCAACATGAAACTGCGCTCGGACGTGGTCGCCTCGATCCGCCGCCGCATGTGGGACGCAAAGTTCCGCGAATACCAGACGCCGATCATCACCGCATCGTCGCCCGAAGGCGCGCGCGATTTTCTGGTGCCGTCGCGTCTGCACCCCGGCAAGTTCTATGCGCTTCCGCAGGCCCCCCAGCAGTTCAAACAGCTGTTGATGGTTTCGGGCTTTGACAAATATTTCCAGATCGCGCCCTGTTTCCGCGACGAAGACCCGCGTGCCGACCGGTCGCCCACCGATTTCTACCAGCTTGACCTTGAGATGAGCTTTGTCACCCAGCAGGACGTGTTCGACACGATCCAGCCCGTGATCGGCGGCATTTTCGAGGAATTCGGCGGCGGGCGCAAAGTCGACCAGACGTGGGAGCAGATCAGCTATCGCGACGCGGCCCTGTGGTACGGCAGCGACAAGCCCGACCTGCGCAACCCGATCAAAATGCAGGTCGTGTCCGAACATTTTGCAGGCTCGGGCTTTGCCATCTTTGCCAAGCTGCTGGAACAGGACGGCACCGAAGTGCGCGCCATTCCCGCGCCCACAGGCGGGTCGCGCAAGTTCTGCGACCGCATGAACGCATTTGCGCAAAAAGAAGGTCTGCCCGGCATGGGCTATATCTTCTGGCGCGAGAAAACTGCCGATGCCGTGGCGCAGGAGCTGGGCATTACCGTGAAAGAAGCCCAAGCCAAGCTGAAATCCGGCGAGGTCGAAGGCGGCATGGAAGCGGCCGGCCCGCTGGCCAAGAACATCGGCCCCGAGCGCACCGAAGCTATCCGCCAGCAACTGGGCCTTGGCATGGGCGATGCGGCGTTCTTCCTGGGCGGCAAGCCCAAACAGTTCGAAGCCATCGCGGGCCGTGCCCGTAACATCATCGGTGACGAACTGAACCTGACCGACAAGGATCGCTTTGCCTTTGCGTGGATCGTCGATTTCCCGATCTATGAAAAAGACGAAACCACCGGCAAGATCGACTTTGAACACAACCCGTTCTCGATGCCCCAGGGTGGTATGGAAGCCCTGCAAGGTGATCCGCTTGAGGTCTTGGGATATCAATACGATTTGGCCTGCAACGGCTATGAGCTGGTGTCCGGTGCTATTCGGAACCACCGCCCGGAAATCATGTTCAAGGCCTTTGAAATCGCAGGCTATGACGAGGCCGAGGTGCGCAAACGCTTTGGCGGTATGGTCAACGCCTTCCAATACGGCGCACCGCCGCACGGTGGCTGTGCTGCCGGGATTGACCGCATCGTGATGCTGCTGGCGAACGAACAGAACATCCGCGAAGTGATCCTGTTCCCGATGAACCAGCGCGCCGAAGACCTGATGATGAACGCGCCGTCTGACCCCACCAGTGATCAGCTGATGGAGCTGGGGCTGCGGGTCATTCCGCAAGACTGACGCACATTTGGGCGATCCGTCGCCTGCAATGAAAAAGTGATGGGGCGCGCCGATGCAAATGGGCGCGCCCCTTGCTATATTGCATCCATGATCGGCAAGGGAGTTGTCCGTGCGCGCATTCCAACCTGAGTTTGCAGAAATGCGATTTGGCTGCGGCCTGTCGCCGATGATCGCCCCCATAGCGTCGGTCGAGGCAATGCTGGCCGGTATCACCGCCCCCGACGCGATGGCGCAACGCTTTCCCATCGAGCCGTTCAGCACCTTCCGCGAACGCATGGTTGCCAGTGACGAGCTGCGTACCACCCTGCGGGCGAACCGCGGCAAGCCCGAGGCGAAAGAGGCCCAAAAAGAGCGCAACCTGTTGAAGAAACAGGCCCGCATCGACATGACCCACTGGCTGGGCATGTCGATGCTGCGCCGGACCTATACCGAAACCGGGTTCTTTGAACGTCTGGTCTATTTCTGGGGTGACCACTTCACCGCCACGGGCAAGGCGGGCGTGGTGAAACGCGCCACGTCACCCTACATCGAAGATGGCATTCGCCCCTTTGTTGGCGGTCGTTTTGCCGATCTGCTGATCAGCGCCGTGACCCATCCCGTCATGTTGCAGTTTCTGGATCAGGACCGGTCGATGGGGCCGGGCAGCGAACGCGCGCAGAAGCGCGGCAAGACGGCGGGCCTGAACGAAAACCTGGCGCGCGAAGTGATGGAACTGCACACGCTTGGGGTCGATGGCCCCTATACGCAGGACGATGTGCGCCAACTGGCCGAGCTGTTTACCGGCCTGTCGTTTCAGCCCAAACAAGGCGCCAAGTTTCGCAAGGATTATGTCGAGCCGGGGGCCGAGACGGTGCTGGGCGTGACCTATGACGATGCCTATTCGATCAAGCCGGTTCATGCGGTTCTGGAAGACCTCTCCGTGCATCCGGCCACCGCGCGGCACCTGTCGTGGAAGCTGGCGGTGCATTTCGTATCCGACACACCCGATCCCGCGCTGATCGACCACGTGACCGCGCGTTATATCGAGACCGAGGGCGACCTGATGCAGGTCTATGCCGCGTTGCTGGAACACCCTGCCGCGTGGACGCCCGAGGGCGCGAACATCAAGCCGCCGGTGGAATTCGTAGGTTCGGCCATGCGGGCGCTGGCTGTCGATCCGGCCGTGGTGACCGAGATGCCCGAAAAGCGGGTGCGCAATGTGCTGCTGACGCCGATGGCGGTCATGGGACAGACCTGGCAAAAGTTTTCTGGCCCCGACGGCTGGCCCGAAGAAGATGACGCATGGCTGACCCCGCAAGGGTTGTCGGGCCGTGTCCGCTGGGCAATGGCGGGGCCGGAAATGCTGCGCCCCGATCTGCCGGACCCGCGCGCCTTTGTTGACACGGCGCTGGGCAGCTTTGCCCCCGAAGATGTGAAATTCGCAGCCGGTGCCGCCGAAAGTAAATCCGAAGCCATCGGCCTTGTGCTGATGTCCCCCGCGTTCCAGCGCCGCTAGGAGTAGCCGCCATGACCGATCTTACGCGCCGCTTTTTTCTCACCCGCTCTGCGGTTCTGGGCTGTTCGCTTGCGGCCAGCCCGCTGCTGACGCCGGTCACCTTCGCCGCGGCCCCTTGGGACACGCGGCTGATTGTCATCATCCTGCGCGGCGCGATGGACGGGCTGGACGCGGTGCAGCCTTATGGCGACGCCAGCTATGCGGGCCTGCGCAGCAGTCTTGCGGGCGGTCCGCAGAACGGTGCGATGGATCTGGACGGGTTCTTTTCGCTGCACCCGGCGATGGCAGCGCTGGCGCCGATGTGGAAGGCGGGCGAGCTGGGCTTTGCCCATGCGGTCAGCACGCCATACCGCGACAAGCGCAGCCATTTCGACGGGCAGGACGTGCTGGAGGCAGGCACCGACACGCTGCAAGGCGGCGTGCGCGACGGCTGGCTGAACCGCATGCTGCAAGAGGTGCCGGGCGTCGAGGCCGACACCGCCTATGCCATCGGTATGAGCGAAATGCCGATCCTCAAGGGCAAGGCGCCCGTGGCGAACTGGACCCCCGAGGCGACGCTCAGCCTCAGCCCTCAGGCAGAACGCCTGCTGGGAATGATCTCGGAAAGCGATCCGGCGATGCATGCGGCTCTGGCCGAGGCGGCGTTGTTGTCTGCGGCGGATGCGCCTGCGATGTCGGGCAATATGGCGCGGGATATGCAGGAAATCCGCAAGGGCGGCCAGCACCTGAAAATCGCAGAGTTCGCCGCAAAGCGCCTGCGCGAGGATGCGCGGGTTGCGTCCTTTTCGCTGAACGGCTGGGACACCCACCGCTTTCAGGAACGCGGATTGAAAGCGGCCTTGGGCGAGCTGTCCGATACGCTGGTGCATCTGAAACAGGAACTGACCGGCCCCGTCTGGGGCAAGACCGCTGTCGTTGCGATGACCGAGTTCGGCCGCACGGCGCGCGAGAACGGCACCGGTGGCACCGATCACGGGACCGGCGGGCTGATGGTGATGGCGGGCGGCGCGATCAAGGGTGGCAAAGTCTATGGCGACTGGCCGGGGCTGAGAGAATCGGACTTGTACGAAGGCCGCGACCTGATGCCGACCCGTGACGTTCGCGCCCACGCTGCATGGATCATGCAGGCGATGACCGGTCTGGACAAAGCCACGCTGGAACGGGTGATCTTTCCGGGGCTGGATATGGGCAGCAATCCGGGGATCGTTTTATAAGGATCAAATCCCGCTTGGCGGTCGGCTGTGTTCCGCCTATAGATTCGGGATATGAACACACGCCCTTCAGACAGCCCGCAATTCGGCGCTCCGGTGCCAAACTGGACACCGCCCGCCACGCCCGAAGGGGCCGTGATGACCGGGCGCTATGCTGCCCTTGAACCGCTGAACGCGGAGAAACACGCGGCTTTGCTGTTTCGCGCCTATGAGGGCGAGGATCATGTCTGGGATTATCTGCCCTATGGGCCGTTTTCATCCTCTGCGCAGTATCATCGCTGGGTGCACAGCGTGACGGACAAAAGCGATCCGGTCTTCTTTGCCGTGCGCAATCTGGCAACGGGGCACTTTGATGGCGTTCTCAGCTTGCTGCGCATTGACCCCGCCGCCGGTTCCATCGAAGTGGGGCACATCAATTTTTCCCCGGCTTTGCAGCGCACGCCCGTCGCGACCGAGGCATTGTTCCTGACAATGCAATGGGCGTTCGAGGCAGGCTATCGCCGGTTTGAGTGGAAATGCGATGCGCTGAATGTGCCGTCGCGACGCGCCGGGCAACGGTTGGGGCTCAGCTACGAGGGCACCTTCCGGCAGGCGACAGTCTACAAGGGGCGCAATCGTGACACCGCCTGGTTTGCTGCGATTGACAAGGAATGGCCTGCGTTGAAAGAGGCGTTTCGTGTCTGGCTGGACCCGTCGAACTTTAACGAAGAGGGTCACCAGATTGAACGCCTGTCAGATCTGACGGCATTGGTGCGTGTGGCAACTGACCCCACGCTTTAGGCGCGCGACACGCTAAAGTGTCCAAAGTACCGGTCTTGTCCGACCATCGGCCACCCGCACCTGCTTAGATGGCAACGCGCTGGTTCAGGCGGTCCTGCACCAATCCCGCCAGAATTGCCGCCTCGGACATGGCGGGCTGACCCGCGGCGCGTTTCTGTGCCAAAGCTTCGGCAGCCTTTTGCAATGGGCCGTCCTTGGCGCTGCGGGCCACGCCGGACAGGAATTGGGCGACATAATCCAGCGTGCGGTCGTCTTCGCGATCCTCCAGCACGTCGGCCACATGGGCCAGGTCATCCTGCAAGGCAATCGGGTCGGGGTACACTTCTTCCATGGACACGGTGCGCGGTCCATCGGGGCGGCGTTCTGCCGGCAGCAGCGACAGGATCTTGCTTTGGAACAGCCCCAGTGAGGTGATCGGCTTTTCGATAAAGCCGTCCGCACCGGCCGCCATCGCCTCGGCCTGACCAAAGTTGTCGCCGGAGGTGCCAAGGATCACCTCGGGGCGGGGGGCGGCGGTGGACAACCCTTGTATCAGGTCCACGCCGTTGCCGTCCGGCAGGCCCAGATCAATGATCACCACGGTCGGACGATAGACCCGAAGGTGACGCCGCGCCGCGCGCAGGCTGTCGGCACGCCGGATGCGGGCCCCGCTGCGCAGGCACAACAGGCGCAGCGCCTCGCAGGCGAAACGGCTGTCTTCAACGGCCAGAACGGTCAGCCCCAACAGCGGGCGCGCGGTCGTGGGGGCGGGCAGGTGCGGTTTGAAAGGGTCGATGGTGTCCATGACGGCAGTCCTTTGATTGCTGGACCGAGGCTAGCGCGACTTGCCTAACAGGCCGTTAACGCGGGGCGGCCCCTGCGTCGGTGCGTCGCTTGCACCCAGCAGCCAAGCTGCGCATAACAGCAGCCAGCATCATACGGGAGATTTGCCATGATCGGACGCCTGAACCACGTTGCCATCGCCGTGCCCGACCTCGAGGCCGCGTCAGAGCAATACCGCACCGCGTTGGGCGCCAAGGTCGGCGCGCCACAGGACGAACCCGATCACGGCGTCACGGTCGTGTTCATCGAATTGCCGAACACGAAGATCGAATTGCTCTACCCCTTGGGCGAAAACAGCCCGATCCAGGGCTTTCTGGACAAGAATCCCTCAGGCGGCATCCATCATGTCTGCTACGAGGTGGATGACATCATCGCCGCCCGCGACCACCTCAAGGCCAGCGGCCTGCGCGTTCTGGGCGATGGCGAACCCAAGATCGGTGCCCATGGCAAGCCGGTGATCTTCCTGCATCCCAAGGATATGAACGGCACTCTCACAGAACTCGAGCAAGTCTGATGGGTCCCGTTTCCGGTCTCGTTCTGTTCGCAGTGATCTGGTTCATGACCTTCCTGATCGTCCTGCCGATTCGCGTTCAAACCCAGGGTGACGTGGGCGAGATCGTGCCCGGCACCCATGCCGGCGCGCCCGAGGTTCACAACCTTAAGAAAAAGGCGTGGATCACCACAGGTGTCGCCGCAGTGATCTGGGCCATCGTTGCAACGATCATCCTGTCCGGGATGATTACCTTGCGCGATATTGACTGGTTCGAGCGGATGGACCCGCCATCTGCAACCGATGGAACAAATGGGTAAAGGTCGCGGCGCCCAGAATCGGGATCAGCAGGTTCACCAGGGGCACTGACAACGGAATCGCCATCAGGAAACCTGCGATAAAGATGGTTCCGCTGTGCTGGCTGCGCATGTCGCGGGCCCGTTCGCGCCCGATCCGGCGCATGGCGGCCAGTGTGAAATATTCACGCCCCAGCAGATAGCCGTTCAGCGCCCAAAAGACGACGGGCGTCAGGAAGGGCATCAGCATGAGGGTCAGTATCACATAGACAATGATCGCCAGCAGGTTGGCACCGATCAGCACCCCCAGAAAGTTGACCGTATCGCGCACCGCGTCGCCAAAGGGCACGTTTAACGCAGGTGGCAGGTCGGGATAGTGTTCGTCCTCGACCGCCTGGGCCACTTCGTCCAGAAACATCGACGTGATGGCAGAGGCGACGGGCACCATCAGGAACACCGACAGGATCAGCATCAGCAGCACCGAACCCCAGCTCAGGATGTCGTCCAGCCATGTGATCTCGCCCACGATCGGGGCATCCACGCTGTCCGCGGTCAGGGCATCGACCAGCCAGACCAACCCCGTGGTAAAGGCCACCAGCAGCACGATCGTCAGCGCGATCCCCAACAACAGCACCCGGCGAAAGCGCGGGTCGCCGATCTGCCCGAGGGCGGCAAAGAAAGACGCGAAAATCATTCGGACAGCCATGTGGTTTTGGCCGCAATGTCCGGGCGCGGACGCTCGGGCGGTGCGGTGGTTTCGGTGCCAATGTGGATCAGCCCCGCGATGCGTTCGTTGTCTTTCAGCTTGAAGGCTTCTTGCATGAACACACGGTCATGGCTGGGCCAGCCCGACAGCCAGTTTGCCCCCCAGCCCGCCGCCAGCGCTGCGTTCAGCAGCGACAGGCACACGGCCCCGGCAGAGTAGGTCTGTTCCAGCGCCGGGATCTTGGGCGAGGGCACATGCACCTCGATCACGGCGACGGCCAGATGGCCCATGTCGAACTGGCTGCGGCCCTTGCCGATCTGTTCGTCGTCCAGCCCCAGCACCTTGCCCCGCGTCTCGGCCAGATCGGCCAGTCGTGGCATCGCGGTCTTTTCGATCACGATAAACCGCCACGGCTCCAGCTTGCCATGGTCCGGCGTGCGGGCGGCTGCGGTCAGCAGCTCTTCCAGGGCGGCACGGTCAGGCACCGGCGTTGTCAGCGTCTTGGCCGGGCGGCTGCGGCGGGTCAGCAGGAAATTCAGGGCAGCGAGATCAGATTCGGGCATATGTTACGATCTTTTACATTCGTCAGGTTGCATGTCGTCATTGCAGGCCGCGCCGTCAAGGGCTGCGTGCGGATTAAAGGCCCAGTTCGTCCGCCATCCGGTCGATCTCGGCGATCAGGAAGGCATCGAAACGCGCGCCCGGTTGGCGCACTTCAAAGGTCACGCCGAAGGGGTCCGCCAGATTGATGGCACTGCCTGACATGGCCTCGATTGCGGCGTGGGCGCAGAAGGGGACGTAAACCTCGGAATAGCCGCCCTCGTGGACCAGCACCAGCTTGCCATCGCAAACCTCCGCGGCCAGGTCTTTGACCTTGTGGGTCATCTGCCGGTAGGTGTCCGCCGTCGCAATCATCCGCGCCAACGGATCGACCGCCGAGGCGTCATAGCCGCTGGCGATGATGATGATATCAGGCGCAAAATCGCGGATTGCAGGAATGGCCACGCGGTCCATCGCGTGCAAATAGGCGGTATGACCCGCCCCGGCAGGCAGCGGCAGGTTGATGTTGTACCCTTCGCCCGCACCCTTGCCACGGTCGGCCAGCGCACCGGTGTCCAGCGGATAGTTGCCCTCCTGGTGGAACGAGAGTGTCAGCACGTCGTCGCGGTCATAGAAAATCGCCTCGGTGCCGTTGCCGTGGTGCACGTCCCAGTCCAGCACAGCAACGCGCCCCGCCAGCCCCTTGGCCTTGGCGGCCTCGATGGCGATGGCGATGTTGGCCATCAGGCAGAAACCATTGGGATAATCGGGCAGGCAATGGTGGCCGGGCGGGCGGCTGAGGGCATAGGCGTTCTGCACATCGCCTGTCAGAACCGCCTCGACCGCGGCAATCGACAGGCCCGCAGACAGCGCGGCCAGCTCATAGCCGCCACGGGCGAAGGGCACACGCAGGCCCAACTCACCGCCGCCGTTGTCGGACATTTCCTTGAACGTATCCAGATAGCTTTGCGGATGGACGCGCAGCAATGCCTCGGTCGGGGCTTCGGATGCGGTGCGCACGTCCAATTCGCCCATCAACCCGGTGACGTTCATCAGGTTGACCAGCCGCCGCTTGGTCTCGGGGCTTTCGGGCAGGCCGCCGGCGGCCAGCGGCTGTATCAGGCCGCCGACGGGTAGGGTAAAGGCATAGTTGCCGCCCCCGTGCCAGAATGTACGTTCGTCCCAGAAAAATCCCGTCGCCATATGCTGTCTCCTGTTTTGCCGCAGGGTGGCCGAGACCGTCAGGATTGTCGATGCACTGGCGTGGAAAAATGCACGCTCAGGCGGCTTCGGCCAGCAGGGCGTGAACATCAAGCGGGCTGTTGACCATTTTCAACCGTCCCTCGGTGTCGCGCGGCCAGTCGGCGGGATCGCGGTCGCGGTACAACTCGACGCCGTTGCCATCGGGATCGCGCAGATAGACGGCTTCGGACACGCCATGGTCTGCGGCCCCGTCCAGCGGAATTCCCGCCTCGACAACACGTTTCAGCGCTGCCCCCAGACTGGCCCGGTTTGGAAACACAAAGGCCGAGTGGTAAAGACCCGGCGCGCGGTCCGGTGCGGGACCGGACCCTTTGGAGTGCCATGTGTTCAGGCCGATGTGGTGGTGATAATCGCCTGCCGCGAGAAAAGCCGCTTCGGCGCCATAGCGTTGGGTCAGTGTAAAGCCCAACACATCGCCATAGAAGGCAATGGCCCGATCAAGGTCGGAGACTTTGAGATGGACGTGGCCGACGCGGGTGTCGGCGGGAACTTTGCCGGGCATGGGTGCCTCCTGAGACTGTGGTTGACCTACAAATAGACTGCGCCTTCCTTGCACAAAAGGCGAGACCGCGCGCAGGGTCGGTGCACAGATGCGCAAAGGGCGGATGCCGCAGCACCCGCCCTTTGCGATTTGGACCTGTCGTGGAAGGTGGCTCAGGCGCCAACCAGCCCGACGATTTCATAGGTCTTTTTCAGGATCGGCGCCGTGATTTCGCGCGCCTGTTCGGCGCCGCGTGCCAGAATACGGTCGATTTCCGTGGTGTCGTCCAGCAGCCGCGCCATTTCGGTCGAGATGGGCGACAGCTTGGCCACGGCCAGATCGGCCAGCATCGGCTTGAACTCTCCGAACTGCTTGCCGCCCACCTCGGCGAGCACCTGATCGACCGTCTGGTTGGTGAAAGCGGCATAGATATTGACCAGATTGCGCGCCTCGGGACGGTCTTCCAGCCCCTTTGCCTCCGATGGCAGGGCGTCGGGATCGGTCTTGGCCTTGCGGATCTTCTTGGCGATGGTGTCGGCATCATCGGTCAGGTTGATGCGGCTGGCATCGGACGGGTCCGATTTCGACATTTTCTTGGAGCCGTCGCGCAGGGACATCACGCGGGTGGCCGCCCCTTCGATCACGGGTTCGGTCATCGGGAAGAAATCGACGCCATAGTCGTGGTTGAACTTGGCCGCGACGTCGCGGGTCAGCTCGATGTGCTGTTTCTGGTCCTCGCCCACGGGCACGTGGGTCGCGTGATAGACCAGAATGTCGGCGGCCATCAGTGCGGGATATGCAAACAGCCCGAGCGAGGCTTTTTCAGCATTCTTGCCCGCCTTGTCCTTCCACTGGGTCATGCGCTGCATCCAGCCCATGCGGGCCACGGTGTTGAAAATCCACGCCAGTTGCGCGTGCTCGGGCACGGCGGACTGGTTGAACAGGATGGATTTTTCAGGATCGACGCCCGAGGCGATAAAACCTGCGGTCAACTCGCGCGTGTTGTGGCGCAGCTTGTCGGGGTCTTGCCAGACGGTGATCGCGTGAAGGTCGACCATGCAGTAGATGCATTCGCGGCCTTCGTTCTGCATTTCCGAGAAACGCTTGAGCGCCCCCAGATAGTTACCAAGTGTCAAACCGCCCGACGGCTGGATGCCGGAGAATACGCGCGGTGTGAATTGCGATGCAGGAGCGTCAGTCATTTGGGTTCCCCTCTGGGCATTCGTGCGTGGCTGGCTTACCCATGCGCCAAAGTCCCGTCAAGGAGAGCCACAGATGCACCCCGATATGCAGCCCCCCGTTAACCCCTTGCCGCCCGTGGTCTGGGCATTGTTCGCCGCGATCATGGGGGTCGAGGCCGTTCTGTCGCTGGGCAGCGCGGGCATCATCGGCGGCCCCGGTGCCGTGGGCTGGCGGTTGGCGGCGCTGCGCGATTACGGGTTCTCGGGCATAGCCTTTGACTGGATGGTGGCGAACGGGATCTTTCCGTGGGAACACCTGCTGCGTTTTGTCACCTATCCCTTTGTGCATTCCGGGTTTTCCAGCACGCTCTTTGCCGGTGTGATCCTGCTGGCCCTGGGCAAGCTGGTGGGCGAAGTCATGGGGCAACTGGCGGTGCTGGTGGTCTTTTTCTTCTCGGCCATCTTTGGTGCCGTTGTGTACGGATTGGTTACGGATGCGCCTTGGCTGATCGGGGCGTTTCCCGCCGTTTACGGGTTGATCGGGGCCTATACATTCCTGATGTGGCAAAGGCTGGCAGGCACCGGGGGGCAGCAATTTCAGGCGTTCTCGCTGATCGGTGTCCTGATGGGGCTGCAACTGTTGTTTGGTATCTTCTTTGAAACCGGGTACGAGTGGGTTGCCGATCTGGCGGGCTTCGCCTGCGGTTTTGTGCTGTCCCTGGTCGTGGTGCCGGGCGGCTGGATGCGGTTGCGCGCGATGATCCAGCGGCGCTGAGGCGGCTTCGGGGGCGCTGCCCCCGCGCCTCGCGGCGCTCCCCCGGAGTTTGCCCGGCAAGATGAAGCAGTCACTTATTTGCGTTTGGCCGCGCGTTTGAAGTCCGAAAGCTTGAACGCTCCGATCAGGTGGCCTGTGCCAAAGTAGCTGACGGCTGCGGCAAGGATCAGGATCAGCAAGGCGATATACCGCAGCCCTGGGGTGTCCAGTGGGCCCGCCAACGCCAGCGCCATCGCCCACAGGCACGCGCCCATCACGACAGAGGCCAGAATGATCCGCCAGATGCGTTTGCGAAAGCGGTCGTCAAATCGGGCAACCTCGCCCATCGGGCGGGTGCCATGGCGCAGCATCAGGACCATGGCCCAACCGGCCACCGTGGTGGCGATGGCGGGGGCAAGCCAGCCGATCACCGGGGCAAGGCCCACGGCCAGCACCGCGTTCACGCCCATCGTCCACAGCGCGTAGCGGAACGGGCTGCGGGTGTCGGACCGGGCAAAATAGAGCGGTTGCAGGAACTTCTGGATCACGAAGGCGGGCAGTCCCAGACCGTAGATGGCCACGGCCACGGCAATCGCCGCCACATCGTCCGGCCCGGTTGCCCCGCGTTCGAACAGCACCGAGGTCAGCGGCAGCGGGATCACCATCAGCGCCACCGCCGACGGGATGGTCAGCGCCAGCGATATCTCGGCGGCACGGCTCAGCGCGTTGCGCGCGCCCGCGTCGTCGCCTGCCTTGAGCCGACGCGACAGGTCCGGCAGCAGCACGATGCCCACCGCAATGCCGACCACGCCCAGCGGCAGCTGGTACAGCCGGTCCGCGGCGAACAGCCAGCTCACAGCCTTGTCGAACTGCGAGGCGACGACCTGACCCACTACAAGGTTGATCTGCATCACGCCGGTGGCCAGTGCCGCAGGCACCGCAACGATCACCATCTTGCGCATCTCGGGCGTCCAGCGCGGCAACCCGGGTCTCAGCGAAAAGCCCGCGCGCGATGCGGCGGTCCATGTCAGGGCCAGTTGGGCAATGCCTGCCAGCGGAATGGTGTAAACCAGCCAGATCACGGCTTCGCCGCCGACCTTGCTGGCGATCAGCATGGCGATAATCACGAAGATGTTCAGCAGCACAGGTGCCGCCGCCGCCGCCGCAAAGCGCCCGGTGGCGTTCAATATGCCGGAGAACAGCGCCGACAGGGACATGAAGAAAATATAGGGAAAGGTGATCCGCCCAAAGCCCACGGTCAGATCGAAACGCTGTGCATCGAACCCGCCCGCCGTGGCCCAGACCAGCGCAGGCATGAACACCAGCCCCAGCGCCGTCAGCAGCAAGGTGACGAACATCAGCCCGTTGAGCGCATCATTGGCAAAGCCGCGCGGATTGTCCTCGCCTTCAAGCCGGGCCGAGAACATTGGAACAAAGGCCGCGTTGAAGGCACCCTCGGCAAAGAAACGGCGGAACATGTTGGGCAACCGGAACGCCGCGACAAAGGCATCCATCAGCGGGCCGGGTCCGATCAGCGACAGGATCAGGATCTCGCGCACAAAGCCAAGGACGCGCGACAGGAGCGTCCACATTCCGACAGTCAGAAAGCCGGACATAAGGCGGATGGGTTTCACAGGGCGGGCCTTTCGGGATGCAGGTCTGGATCAGGGCCTAGCGGGTCAGGCGGGGGCGTGACAAGGGGCTGTTGCCGTGATGACCGCGCGCCGTGCAGATGGGGCACGACACTGCGGCAGTTTTTGCGCAGTTTCCTGCCGGACCGGCCCGGTTGTGCATAAATGTGGTTTGTTGATGTCATTGTTGCCCCTGTCGGGACGCAATAGGTGCAAAACTTGAGTTTGTCTGGAAGATCGTTTTGATGGATCGGAACACATCGCAAAGGACGCTTTATGCCCGAAGCTGACACCGCCCACCTGTCTGCAGAGATGACCGCATGGCGGCATGATTTCCACGCCCACCCCGAGCTTGGCTTTGCCGAGACACGCACCGCCGCGCGTGTGGCCGACCTGCTGGAAAGCTTTGGGCTGGAGGTGCATCGCGGCATTGGCCAGACCGGCGTGGTCGGCGTGTTGCAGCGGGGCAATGGCACGCGGGCCGTGGGGCTGCGGGCGGACATGGATGCCTTGCCCATCCGCGAGACCTCGGGCGTGGCCCATGCCAGCGTGACCGGCGGCGTGATGCACGCATGTGGTCACGACGGGCATATGGCCATGCTGCTCGGCGCGGCGAAACATCTGGCGGCGCATGGGCAGTTCAACGGGCGGGTGGTGTTCATTTTCCAACCCGCCGAGGAACACGGCGAGGGTGCGCAGGCCATGATCGCGGACGGGCTGTTCGAGCGGTTCGCAGTGGATCAGGTCTTTGCCATTCACAACATGCCGGGATTGGCAGTGGGGCAGATGGAAACGCGTGCGGGGCCGATGACGGCCTCCGAGGCACTGTTCGAGATCGGTATTCGGGCACGTGGCGGCCACGCGGCGCTGCCTCACCTGGGTGTAGACGCCATCGTTGTGGGCGCGCAGGTCGTGGGCGCGCTGCAAACCATCGTATCGCGCAAGCTGGACCCGGCGCAGAATGGCGTGGTTTCAGTCACCGAATTCATCGCGGACGGCGGGCGCAATGTGTTGCCCGGAAGTGCGATCCTGAAAGGCGACGCACGGGCGCTGTCGCCCGAGACCAACACAACCATCGAAGCGCGGATGCGCGAGCTGGTGGCAGGCACATGCGCCGCCCATGACGTGATGGGCGAGGTACTCTACGAGACAATCTTTGCGCCCACGATCAACGACGCCGAAGCGGTCGAGGCCATAGCCCGTGCCGCCACCGCGGCGCTGGGTGCCGCGAATGTCGATGCCACGTGCTTCCCCAAGCTGTTCTCCGAGGATTTCGCCCATATGGCGATGGCGCGTCCGGGATGCTTTTTGCTGATGGGCAATGGCACCGAGGGTGCCGGCGCCCGCCCGCTGCATGCGTCCGATTATGATTTCAACGATGCGGGGCTGGTCCCGGGGGCCGATGTCTGGGTGCATCTGGTACAGGATGTGCTGCGGGCCGCGTGACGCCGCCCGCATCCTGTCATAGTGGCCAAGAGGCCTGTATCACTGCTCGGCCCGTTGCGCGCCTTCGACGATGGCGGCGCGCAGCCGCTTTTCCAGCGTCCTTTGTTTGCTGGGCGTGTAGTATTTCAACCCGAACATATCCTTCACATAGAAGGTATCGACACATTGCTCGCCATAGGTCGCGATGACCGCGTTGGCGACATAGACATTGGATGACGCCAGCGTGCGTGCCAGATCGTGCAGCAGGCCGGGGCGGTCGCGGGTGTCGACCTCGATGATCGTGTAAATATCGGAACCGTCGTTGTCGAAGGTGATATGCGTCGGGACGCGGAACACTTTCTCGCGCTTCTTGACCTTGTCGCGATCCACCATGGCCTCGCGGGTGACAACCTCGCCGTGCAGTGTGCGTTCGATCATCTTGCGCAGGCGCGGCAGGCGGCTGGCGTCATAGGGCGTGTCGTCGGCGTCCTGAATCCAGAACGCGTCGGTCACATAGCCGTCCTTGGTGGTATAGCTGCGCGCATCCACCACGTTGGCCCCGACCAGCGCAAGCGCACCGGCCAGCCGCGCAAATATGCCCGGATGGTCCTGCATGACGAAACAGACGCGCGTGGCGTCGCGGTCTTCGTCGGGGTGCAGGTCGATCCGAATTTCGTCGTCCCCGATGCCGCGCAGCAGGTTGGCAAAGACCACATGGGCGGTCTGGTGCAAACCTTGCCAGTAGGGGTCGTAATGGCGGCTTGTCTCGGTCTGCAAATCCTTGCGCGGCCAGTCCACGAGGGCAGCGCGCAAGGCCTTCTTGGCCTCGGCGCCCCGGTTCTCGCGGTTCAGCGCCTCCATGCCGTCTTCCAGCGCGGTGCGGGTCTGGCGGTACAGCGCGCGGATCAGCACGGCCTTCCAGTTGTTCCACGTGTTCGGGCCAACACCGCGAATGTCGCAGACCGTCAGCACACACAACAGGTCCAGCCGTTCGACGGTGCGCACCGCCTTGGCAAAGTCGCGCACGGTGCGCGGGTCGGCGATGTCGCGTTTCTGCGCCATGTCGGACATCAGCAGGTGATAGCGCACCAGCCATTCCACCGTGTCCACTTCGTCGGGTTTCAGCCCCAGGCGGGGGCCGACCTTGCGGGCGATCTGTGCCCCCAGGATGGAATGGTCCTCTTCGCGGCCCTTGCCGATGTCATGCAGCAGCAACGCCGCATACAGCACCCGCCGGTTCACCCCGGATTTCAGGATCGAGGTCGCGACGGGCAGGTCTTCGACGAGGTCACCATTCTCGATCTCGCTCAGGCTCATGATCGTCTGGATGATATGCTCGTCGACGGTGTAGGAGTGATACATGTTGAACTGCATCATCGCCACGATCGGTTTGAATTCGGGGATGATGGCGCCCAGAACGCCCAGCTCGTTCATCCGCCGCAGCGCCCGTTCGGGGTTGCCGTGTTTCAACAGCAGGTCCATGAAAATGCGCTGCGCTTCGGGCGAGTTGCGCACCGCGTCGTCGATCAGCTTCAGGTTCGATTTGACCAGACGCATGGCATCCGGGTGGATCAGCATGCCGGTGCGCAGGGCCTCTTCGAACAGGCGCAGGATGTTCAGCGGATCGGCCAGGAATGCGGCATCGTCGATGATGGCGATGCGGTTGTGGATCACCTCGTAGCCGGATTTGATCTTGCGGCGGCGGCCCAGCAGACGCTCCAAAAGCGGCTCGGCCTTCAGGTGATCCGCTTCAAGCCCGGTCAGGAAGATGCGCGTCAGGTCACCCACTTCGGTGGCATGCAGGAAATAGGCCTGCATGAACACCTCAACAGCGCGGCGGCCCGCCTTGTCCTCATAGCCCATGGCCTCGGCCACCTGGACCTGCATGTCAAAGGTCAGCTGCTCCGTCGGCCGCCCCGTCAGCAAATGCAGATGGCAGCGCACCGCCCAAAGAAAGCTTTCCGCGGCGGCAAAGCTGGCAAATTCGTCTTCGGTAAAGACACCCAGTTGCACCAGATCGGCGGTGTCCTGAACGCCGTGAATGTATTTCGCGATCCAGAACAGCGATTGCAGGTCGCGCAGGCCACCCTTGCCTTCCTTCACGTTCGGCTCGACCACATATCGCTGGCCCTGCCGCTTGTGCCGCTCGTCGCGCTCGTGCAGCTTGGCCTCGACAAAGTCGCGGGCGGTGCCGGAAAACAGCTCGTCCCACAGACGCTTGTCCAGCATTTCGGCCAGCGCGTAATCGCCGCCGATAAACCGGTGTTCCAGCATGGCGGTGCGGATGGTGAAATCCTCGCGGCCCAGCCGGATGCAATCCTTGACCGTGCGCGACGAATGGCCAACCTTCAGCCGCAGATCCCACAGCATGTACAGCATGGTTTCGATCACGTTCTCGGCCCAGGCGGTGATCTTGTAAGGGGTCAGGAACAGTAAATCGACATCGGAAAACGGTGCCATCTCGCCCCGGCCATATCCACCGACCGCGATCAGCGACAGCCGTTCGCCCGCGGTGGGCGAGACATTGGGGTGGATGACCTCGGTGGCCAGCGTCATGGTCGCCTGCACCAGCTGGTCAGTCAGATAGGTATAGGCTGCCGTCGTTTCCCGTGCGGCAAAAGGGCGCTTGGCAAAGGCTTCGGCAATGGCGGCGCGGCCTTGTTTCTGAGCCTGTTGCAGCCAGCCGACAATGGTGTTGCGGACATCCATCGGCGCGGCATCGTCTTGCTGCGCCCTGATCAGCGCCTGTGCAAAGGCAGCCGCATCAAAAATCTCCTCTGGCGGACAGATCGTGTCGACCGCCAGAGGTGCAAGCTGGTGTGTGTCTTGCATGTTTTATCAGAATCCGGCGCCGCCAAAGGATTGCGGTGCCGCGTCGATCACAACGACCTGGTTGTTGCGGATGGTGGCAATCGCCAGCCCGCGGTCGTTGGTGCCGTCGCTGCGCAGGCGGAAAATGCCTGACGCGCCCTGAAAGCCTGCGCCTTGCGTCAGGGCCGCTCCGGTCAGGGCGTTCGAGTTGCCCTTGGCCACCAGCGCGCCAACCGCCGCGATGCCGTCGAACCCAAGGCTCGCGATGGGATGCGGGGCGCTGCCGTAAGCGGCCTGATACTTGGCGCTGAACGCGGCGCTGCGGGCCGGGTCAGGCAGGGCAAACCAGCCGCCTTGCAAGCCAGGCAGCGAGAGTGTGGGCGACGGAATGTCCCAACGGGTCAGGCCGATGTATTGCGTCACTGTGGGCTGAATGCCTGCCTCGGGCAGCAATTGCGCCAGCAAGGGCAGGGCCGAGGCAGTGGACGAGGTCATGAACACCGCATCGGCGCCCGAACTGTCCACGGTCGATTTGATGCGCGGTACGGCGTCGATCACGCCCTGTTGCGACAGGGGATAGTCCACGGAACCGGCCAAAGTCGCGCCGCTGCGAGAAATGGCGTTCTGGATCGAGGTGCGGCCCAACTGGCCCGCCACGTCCTGGGCGCTGACCACGACGATACGCGATTTGCCTTGGCTGGCGGCATAGCTGACCAGACGGTCTGCGGTGGTCTGAAAGGTTGGCCCAAGCACAAAGACGTTGCCGCCCGCGATCGTGGTGTTGTTGGAGAATGCCAGCACGTTCACACCAGCGCCCGCCGCTGCCACGCCTGCGGCATTGGCCGCTTCGGCATAGACCGGGCCGATGATGATCTTGGCACCATCATTCACGGCTTGCGTGGCGACGCTGGCTGCAGTGGCGGCATTGCCTGCCGTGGCATAGACCCGCAGGTCAATCGCCACACCGCTCAGATCGCGCATCGCCAGACGCGCGGCGTTTTCCAGGCTGTTGGCCAGCAGATCGTCCGAGGCAGAGCCGCCGCGCGGCACCAAAAGGGCCACGGGCACAGGTTTCGAGGTGTCAACAGAAGGGCCACCTCTGCTGACGCCCCCGGTCATTCCGGCATCACAGGCGGCCAGCGCCAGTGCGAACAGTGACAGTATCAACAGGCGCAATGCCTTGCGGGCGGGTTGTAAAAACGCGAACATGGTCCAGAGAACTCCCTCGGGTCTGGGCGGCGCAGAAGCCGCCTTGATTTGGCGAAGATCATAGAGGTCACGAAAGGCGGGTCCAGCGTTGAATTTCCAAAAGGTTTCGTTACCGCAAGGCATCCACCTTGTCGGCGTCCCCATCGGCACGGCCCGCGACATCACGCTGCGCGCGCTGGATGTGCTGGCCTCGGCCGATGTGCTGGCCGCCGAGGACACCCGCAGCCTGCGGCGGCTGATGGATATCCACGGCGTGCCGCTGAACGGACGGCACATCCATACGCTGCATGATCACAGTACAGACAAGGTTGTGGCGCAATTGCTGGCCCGTGCGGGCGAAGGCGGGTCGGTGGCCTATGCCTCCGAGGCAGGGATGCCGCTGATCGCCGATCCGGGGTTCGAGCTGATCCGCGCGGCGCGCGACGCTGGCGTGCCGGTGCATTGCGCGCCCGGACCCAGCGCCGTTGTGACCGCATTGGCCGTCGGCGGATTGCCGACGGATGCGTTTTTGTTCGGCGGTTTCCTGCACAACACCAAGGCCGCGCGGCGTTCCGCGCTCGAAGGCTGGGGCAATGTGCAGGCGACGCTGGTGTTTTACGAATCACCCAAGCGGCTGGCAGCGATGCTGGCCGATGCGGCCGACGTGCTGGGCGGCGAGCGTCAGGCCGCCGTGTGCCGCGAGCTGACCAAGAAGTTCGAGGAAGTGCGCAGCGGAACCCTGGCGGAATTGGCCGATCATTATGCTGATGCATCGGTGAAAGGCGAAATTGTCGTGCTGATCGATCGCCGTTTAGAGAAAATTAGGGAAGATGATATTGAATCAGACCTGATTGAAGCGTTGGGGCATATGTCGATGCGCGATGCGGTGGATGCTGTATCGGCTGCACACGGCGCGCCCCGTCGCAAAGTGTACCAACTGGCGCTGACCCTGCCCAAGGGGGAGAGTGGCGCATCCTGAGGATCGCTATGGACCAACTGGCTTTTGATTTTACGCCGATACCTGCTGTGACGGCGGCCGCTGTCGCAGCACCGGCGGTGCGGCCCGCTGCAACGGACAGGCGCCGTTTGCGCGGGGCGATGGCCTATCAGGCCGGTGCGTCTGCCGAGATGCGGATTTCCATCGATTACGAACGGCGTGGTTTTCCCGTGGTACAGCACCGCTGGCGCGGCAAAGGCGGCGAAATTGATCTGATCGCGCAGGACGGCGACGGGCTGGTGTTCATCGAGGTCAAACACAGCAAGACATTTGACCGTGCCGCCGCCCGCCTGACGGCTGCCCAGATGCGGCGCATCTATGCATCTGCCGAAGAATACCTTGGCCGGATGCCGCGCAGCAGCCTGACCGAGGTGCGCTTTGACGTGGCGCTGGTGAACGGGCAGGGCGAAACACGTATCATAGAAAACGCTTTTGGATTGGACTGACCCATTGCGCCTTGGCCTTTGCTGATCCATCAAGGAGCCTCAGCAAAGCGAGGTGCCGCGATGAAGATCGCCTTTCAGATGGACCCGATCGGGGACGTGAATATCAACGCAGACAGCAGCTTCCGTCTCGCCGAAGAGGCACAGGCGCGGGGCCATTCGCTGTTTTTCTACACGCCGGATCATCTGGCCTATCAAGAGGGGCGCATCACCGCACGGGGGCAGGATTTTACCGTCCAGCGCGTGCAGGGGGATCATGCGCAGCTGGGCGACATGCGCGAGGTTGATCTGTCTGAGTTCGACGTGGTCTGGCTGCGGCAGGACCCGCCCTTTGACATGCATTACATCACGTCGACGCACCTGCTCGACCGTCTGAAAGAGACGACTTTGGTGGTGAACGACCCGTTCTGGGTGCGCAATTTCCCCGAAAAGCTGCTGGTGCTGGATTTCCCGCAGCTGACGCCGCCCACCACGATTGCCCGCGATCTGGACACCATCAAGGCGTTCAAGGCCAAGCATGGCGATGTTATCCTCAAGCCGCTTTACGGCAACGGTGGTGCAGGCGTGTTCCGGCTGGACGCCAACGACCGCAACCTCAGCAGCCTGCACGAGCTGTTCACCGGCTTCAGCCGCGAGCCGTTGATCGTGCAGAAATTCCTGCCAGCGGTCAGCAAGGGCGACAAGCGGGTGATTCTGGTCGACGGCGTGGCTGTCGGTGCGATCAACCGTGTGCCGGCCGAGGGCGAGACCCGGTCGAACATGCACGTGGGCGGGCGGCCCGAAAAGATCGGCCTGACCGACCGCGATCTGGAAATTTGCGCGGCCATCGGTCCCCTGCTGAAAGAGCGGGGACAGGTCTTTGTCGGCATCGACGTGATCGGCGACTACCTGACCGAGATCAACGTGACCTCACCGACCGGCATTCAGGAACTGGAACGGTTCGACGGCGTCAACATCGCCGCCAAGATCTGGGAGGCGATCGAGGCCAAGCGCGCGTGAGCTGGCAACGGCCCCTGTTGAACGGGTGGCTGCGGCGGGTTGAAAAGCCGCGCCTTGCCCACGCCACCTCGCACGACAGTCTGCGCCGCCGGTTGGAGCGCAACGCGCGGTTCTTCTTTCGGGGGCCGCGTGACGTGGCCCAAAGCTGGCGTGACCTTGGCAATGGCGCGGCCTTGTGGCTCGAGCCTGCCGGGGCGGATCGGGACCGGGTTCTGCTGTATTTCCATGGCGGCGCCTATATCTTCGGCAGCCCGCGCACGCACGCGGCAATGGTCGCGGTTCTGGCCCATGCGGTGCGCGCCTGCGCCGTGTTGCCAACATACCCGCTGGCGCCGGAACATGCCTTTCCTGCGGCTCTGGACCGTGCCGAGGATGCTTATCACGCGCTTCTGGCGCGAGGTGTGAGGCCCGAAAACATCATGCTGGGCGGCGACAGTGCGGGCGGTGGGCTGGCTCTGGCGCTTTTGGCGCGGTTGAGCCGCACGGGAGCTGCGCTGCCGGGCGGTCTGTTCGCGTTCTCGCCCCTGACCGACCTGACATTCTCGGGGGCCAGCTTGCATGTGAATGCGGGGCGTGACGTGATGCTGCCCGCCCTTCGCCTGTCCGAGATGGCCGGGCATTACCTTGCAGGGACAGCCGCCGACGACCCTGAGGTCAGCCCGTTGTTTGCGGATTTCACTGGCGCGCCACCAGTCTGGATCACGGTCGGTGATACTGAAATCCTGCTGGATGACAGCCGCCGGATCGTCGGCCGTATGAGAGCGCAAGGCGTACCGGTTCAGATGCATATTACCTGCGATTTGCCCCACGTCTGGCCGATGTTTCACAACATTTTGCCCGAAGCGCGCGCGACGCTGAACGATCTGGCGGGCTGGATCAACTCCCGTTGGGATGCGGCACCCGGTAGCTGACGGCTTCGGCGACGTGGCGGTGGCAGACGTCCGCCGATCCGTCCAGATCGGCGATGGTGCGCGCGACACGTAAGACGCGGTGATAACCCCGCGCCGACAGAGCAAAGCGTTCGGCCACGCGGCTGAGCAGGGCGCTGCCTTCGGCGTCGGGTGTCGCGATTTCCTTGAGGATTTCCCCTTCGGCGTCGGCGTTGGATCGCATATCGGCGCGCCCTTCGAACCGCGCAATCTGGATGTCGCGCGCTGCTTTGACCCGCGCGGCAATCTGCGCCGAGGTGTCGCCCGATGCGGGCAGGTCCAGGTCGGTGTAGCGCACGGGCGGCACATCCACGCGCAGGTCGAACCGGTCCATAAGCGGGCCGGAAATGCGCCCCATGTAATCCTCGCCACAGGCCGGCACCCGGGCACAGGCACGGTCCGGGTCTGTCAGATAGCCGCATTTGCAGGGGTTGGCGGCGGCGACTAGCATAAAGGCGCAGGGGTATTTCACGTGGGCATTGGCGCGGGCGATCATCACTTCACCGGTCTCGATGGGCTGGCGCAGGGTTTCCAGCACGGTGCGGGGGAACTCGGGGAATTCGTCCATGAACAACACGCCGTTGTGGGCCAGCGACACCTCGCCCGGCTTGGCGGTGCGTCCGCCGCCGATGATTGCGGCCATCGACGCGGTGTGGTGCGGTTCGCGAAAGGGGCGGGCGCGGGAAATGCCGCCCGCGTCAAGCAGCCCGGCAAGCGAATGGATCATCGAGGTTTCCAGCGCCTCGGACGGGGTCAGCGGCGGCAGGATGCCCGACAGTCGCGCGGCCAGCATGGATTTGCCCGAGCCCGGCGTACCGACAAGGATCAGGTGGTGCCGCCCTGCGGCGGCGATTTCCAGCGCCCGTTTGGCACGTTCCTGCCCTTTGACATCGCGCATGTCCTTCAGGGGATCATCTGGCGTGACCTCGCCCGGGCTGCTGGGTTCGATCAGCGACTGACCGGTAAAATGGCGCACGGCCGCCCCCAGATCGGGAGCGGCGATCACCTTGGTGGCAGAGACCCAGGCCGCTTCGGCACCAGAGGCGGCGGGGCACAGCAGCGTGCGGTCGTCTGCGGCGGCGGCCATGGCGGCGGGCAGGGCGCCAATCACGGGGATCAGCGTGCCATCAAGGGACAACTCGCCCAGGGCAACGACGGATTCCGCGGTGTCCTTGGGAATGATGTCGAGGGCGGCCAACAGCGCCAGGGCGATGGGCAGATCGAAGTGCGACCCTTCTTTCGGCAGGTCCGCAGGTGACAGGTTCACGGTGATCCGGCGCGACGGCAGGGCAATGGCCATCGCACCCAGCGCCGCGCGGACGCGGTCGCGGGCCTCGGACACCGCCTTGTCCGGCAGGCCGACGATGGAAAAGGCCGGCAACCCCGGCGACAGGGCGCACTGCACTTCGACGGGGCGGGCCTCGACCCCCTGAAATGCCACGGTATAGGCGCGTGCGACCATTCTGTCCCTCTACAATATGGTTAATCGGTAGAGGGTCCGCGTTTACGAATGGTTAATGCCCGCCGTGGGGAGGCGGGCATCGGGATTGGATATTTAGGGCCAAAAGAAAGATCAGGGCCAGTCTGCGATCGGTGTGCCCATATCATAGGGGAACGGATCGTATGTGGTCTTCAGCCCCTCCGCGCGCCAGGCCTTGAACGCAGGATCGGCAAGGGTTGTCGCGCAATAGGCGCGGGCGGCCTCGGACACGGGCAGATCATAGCCGATTATGCGGGCGCAGACCGGCGCGTAAAAGGCATCGGCCAGGCTGTAGGCCCCGAACAGCCACGGACCGTCTGTGGCAAAGCTGCGCGCGTGGGTCCACAGGGTTTCGATGCGGGCCAGATCGGCGCGGGTCGCCTCGGAGGGTTGAAAGCCCGTGTTGACGTGTTGCAGTTGCATCGGGCACTGGTTGCGCAATGCACCAAAGCCTGCGGCCATTTCGGCACAAAGCATCCGCGCGGTGGCGCGGGCGGCGGCATCGGCGGGCCACAGGCCTGCGTCGGGGTGACGCTCGGCCAGTGTCTCGGCAATCGCCATGCTTTCGCCCACCACCGTGCCGTCGGGCAGTTGCAGGGCAGGCACCAGTCTCGCCGGTGCCAGATGGGCCATATCAGCGGCCATCGTGCCGCCATAAAGGCCAATAAGGTGCGTGCGGAAGGGCAGGCCGAATTTCTCGAGCATGAGCCAACCGCGCAGCGACCAGCTCGAAAATGTGCGGTCACCGATATAAAGATCATATGTCATGAAGCGCAGGTTAGCCGCAGAAATCCTGACGGGTAAATCGCTGTTTTGTGCGGATATCCATCACGGAAGGTGATTGAGCAGCGGTACAGGGTTTTCCGCATCCGTCCCGTCGATGCGGGTCACCGACAGGTTGTCGATCTTGTGGGCCAGCGCCTGTTTCGGCGTCCAGCCCATCGCCGCCTGAACCTGCGTCAGGATCACGCCGATGTGGGCCACGGCGATGATGTGCCGCGCGGGGTGCTGCGCGCTGATCCGGCGCACGGCGGTGGCGACGCGGGCAGCGGCCATGTTCCAGCTTTCACCACCGGGGGGGACGATGTCGCCCGGGTCTTCCCAATAGGCGCGGCTGAGGTCGGGATAGGCATCGCTGACCCGTGAGAAATGCCAGTTGTCCCAGGCACCAAAGTGAAATTCGCGCAGCATCGGGTCCGAGCGCAGGCGTGTGCGTCCGCCCGCAATCGCATCCGCCGTGGCATGCGCGCGGATCAGGTCCGAGGAAATCACCAGCGCGTCCTCCGGCAGGAAGGACTGAATACGGGCGATTTGCGCGCTGTCGGACAGATCGGCGGGCACGTCGCGCCAGCCGACAAAGGTTTTCTGATGGGTTGGCCCGTGGCGCACCCAGTGCCAGGTCGTCATAGGCTGCCTTTCAGAACATTGGGCAGACCCGCGACGACCTGAATGGCAGTGTCGGCACGCGCGGCCAGTGCGATGTTCAGGCGTCCCTGCGCCTCTCGAAAGGCGCGGGTGTCGGCATCTGCGGGGACGATGCCCTGACCCAGTTCGTTCGACACGATCACCACCGGCGCCGCGCATTCGTCCAGCGCCTGCATCAGCGCCGCCTGCGCCTGTGCCAGATCGCTGCCGTCCATGACGTGATTGGTCAGCCACATGGTCGCACAGTCGATCAGAACCGCTTCGCTTGCGTCGCGTTCGCACAGAACATGGGCAAGATCATGCGTGGCCTCGAAGTTGATCCAAGCGGCATCACGCCGATCCCGGTGCACTTTCACGCGATCTTTTATTTCGGCGTCCCAGATGCGTGCAGTCGCCAGATAGACAGGAATTAACCCGCTGTTAATAATTACATTTTCAGCGAATGCCGATTTTCCGGAAGCCGCGCCACCTAAAACGAATGTCATTGAAGGCAACATTTTTTTCATCTTTCGAATGAACCGAACCCTGTGCTGATGCGTAATAAAGTCAACACCGCATAACAAGTAATGATCGGGGAGATGTGACAATGGCACTGGATAACGTACGGGAAGTTTCACTCTCACGCATTGCGATGAAAGCGGAATTGTTGGACGCCGAAACCGAGCTGAAACTGGCCTATGCCTGGCGCGACGAGCGTGACGAGGCGGCGCTGCACCGGTTGATCACCGCTTATATGCGGCTGGCAATTTCGATGGCATCCAAGTTCAAACGCTACGGCGCGCCGATGAATGATCTGATTCAGGAAGCGGGCCTTGGGTTGATGAAAGCTGCCGACAAGTTCGACCCGGATCGGGGTGTGCGGTTTTCGACCTACGCGGTCTGGTGGATCAAGGCGTCTATTCAGGACTACGTGATGCGCAACTGGTCGATGGTGCGTACCGGATCGACCTCCTCGCAGAAATCGCTGTTCTTCAACATGCGGCGGGTGCAGGCGCGGCTCGAGCGCGAGAGCGCCTCGGCAGGCGAGACGCTGGACGGGCATCAGCTGCGCCAGATGATCTCGACCGAGATCGGCGTGCCGCTGCGGGATGTGGAAATGATGGAAGGCCGCCTTGGCGGGTCCGACTATTCATTGAACGCGACCCAATCCTCCGAGGATGAAGGCCGCGAATGGATCGACGCGCTGGAAGACGATGGCGTGCAGGCGGCCGAACAGGTCGAGAATGAACACGACACCGCGCAACTGCGCGAATGGTTGCTGATGGCGATGAATGCGCTGAACGACCGCGAACGGTTCATCATCCGCGAACGCAAGCTGCGCGACGACGCGCGGACGCTGGAAAGCCTGGGGCAAGAGCTGTCGCTGAGCAAGGAGCGGGTGCGACAGCTGGAAGCTGCCGCTTTTGCCAAGATGCGGAAATCGCTGGAGACTCAGAGCCGGGAAGTGCATCACTTCCTCGTATGAGATACTTGATTCCCGCACTGCTGTCGTGGGCCGTCCTCTCGGGGGCGGCCTTTGCTTTTGAACCTGCCGATGTGCCCCCCGCTGATATCGTGATTGTGGGCGAGGTGCATGACAATCCGGCCCATCACACGGCGCAGGCGGCGGTCGTGGCACAGGTGCAGCCCAAGGCGATTGTCTGGGAGATGCTGCAGCCCGCGCAAGCGGGGCTGGTCACGCCAGAGCTGATCGAAAACGCGGGTGCCATGGCCGAGCGGCTGGGCTGGGCCGAGGCGGGTTGGCCTGATTTTTCCATGTACCACCCGATTTTTGCAGCAGCCCCCGATGCCATCAGCTACGGCGCTGCGGTGCCACGCGAACTGGCGCAGGCCGTGATGCAGGAACCCCTTGGGGCCGCCTTTGACGCTGCTGCGGCATACGGGCTGGACCGGGACCTGAGCGATGCAAATCAGATTGCGCGCGAGGACTTGCAACGGGTTGCCCATTGCGATGCGCTGCCCAAGGAGCTGTTGCCCGCCATGGTCAAGGTGCAGCGGTTGCGCGATGCCACATTGGCGCAGGCGGCGGTCAGGGCCTTGGCCGACACTGGCGGGCCGGTGGTGGTGATCACCGGCAACGGCCATGCCCGCAAGGACTGGGGCGTGCCCAGCTATCTGGCGCAAGTCGCCCCGAAGGCGCGTGTCTGGTCCATCGGTCAGGCCGAGGACGGCAACGCCCCGGACGGCGGGTTCGACGTGGTGTGGGACGCGCCGTCACAGGACCGGCCCGACCCCTGCGCTGCGCTCAGATAGCGGCCTGCTTACGGGCTGGCAGAATGCGCGGGCGCGGCCTATGGTTGGGCGAAAATGACGACAGCGGGAACGCAGGATGCTGAACGGCAAAAGAATTCTTCTGATTATCGGCGGTGGAATCGCGGCGTTCAAGTCGCTGGACCTGATCCGGCGCTTGCGCGAACGTGGCGCATCGGTGACGCCCGTGCTGACGCAGGCGGGGGCCGAATTTGTCACCCCTCTGTCCGTGTCCGCGCTGGCGGGGACCAAGGTCTACCGCGATCTGTTCGATCTGACGGACGAGGCCGAGATGGGGCACATACAACTGTCGCGTTCGGCGGATCTGGTGCTGGTTGCGCCCGCGACGGCGGACCTGATGGCAAAAATGGCGCAGGGGCTGGCGAACGATCTGGCCTCGACCCTGCTGCTGGCGACCGACACACCGGTGATGATCGCGCCCGCGATGAACGTGCGGATGTGGGACCACCCCGCGACCCAGCGCAATCTTGAAACGCTGCGCGGCGACGGGATTGCGGTGATCGGGCCGAACGACGGCGACATGGCCTGTGGCGAGTTTGGGCCTGGCCGCATGGCCGAGCCGCTGGAGATTGTCGCAGCCCTTGAGGGCGCGCTGGGCGGCGGGCCGCTGGCGGGCAAACGGGTGCTGGTGACCAGCGGCCCGACCCACGAGCCGATTGATCCCGTGCGCTATATCGCCAACCGCTCGTCCGGTGCGCAGGGCACGGCGCTGGGCGCTGCATTGGCCGCACTGGGGGCCGAGGTGGTCTTTGTCACCGGCCCTGCCGACGTGCCACCGCCTGCGGGCGTGCAGGTGGTCCGCGTGCAGACGGCGCAACAGATGCTCGAGGCGGTGCAGGCCGCGCTGCCCTGTGACGGGGCCGTGTTCGCGGCGGCGGTGGCCGACTGGCGGGTTGCCTCCGCCTCGGACCGGAAGCTGAAAAAAACCAGCGACGGGATGCCAAAGCTGGAGTTCGCCGAGAACCCCGACATTCTGGCGACTGTCTCGCAGATGACAGAAGGGCGGCCCGACCTGATCGTGGGTTTTGCCGCTGAAACAAACGATGTGATCGCGCACGCCACGGCCAAGCGCAAACGCAAGGGCTGTGACTGGATCGTGGCGAATGACGTCTCGCCCGAAACGGGGATCATGGGCGGCAGCGAAAACGCGGTGCATCTGATCTCGGACGCGGGCGTCGAGGACTGGCCGCGCATGGGCAAGGCGGCGGTCGCGCAAAAGCTGGCGGCGCGGATTGCGGCGGCGTTGAGCTGAACTTTTATGCCTCCGGCGGGAGTTTTTCTGGCAAGATGAAGACCGATACAGTCACAGTGCAATTTCTCTGGGATACGGGCGCGGACACCGCGCTCGGCCTGCCGTCCTATGAAACATCCGGTGCCGCCGGTGCGGATGTGCGGGCGAACTTTGCAGATCGCAGTGCGGTGGTCTTGAAACCCGGTGCGCGGGCGCTGGTGCCGACGGGGTTGCGTATGGCGATCCCCGCAGGGTTCGAGGTGCAGGTGCGGCCCCGCTCGGGGCTGGCGTTGAAACACGGGGTCACGCTGGTGAACACGCCCGGCACCATCGACAGCGATTATCGCGGACCGCTGGGGGTGATCATGATCAATCTGGGCGATGCCGACTTTGTGGTCGAGCACGGGATGCGCATCGCACAGATGGTGGTGGCCCCCGTGGTGCAGGCGCGGTTCGATCTGGTCGAGGTGCTGGACGATACGGCACGCGGCGCGGGCGGCTTTGGCTCGACGGGCGCACAATGATCCTTGTTCTGGCCCTTGCCGCGGCGCTGTGGGGCGTGGGGGCGATGATGGGCGCGCCGCGCGCGGTGCGGCTGAATATGGTCCTGCTGCTCTATGTGGCGGTCCTGGCGCTGCATCTGGTGCTGCCGGACGCGCATCCCTTGCGCATGGCAACGGGCGAGAGTGCGGCGCTGTGGCTGATCCTTGGCGGCTTTGTCGTGGTGGTGCTGGCCTACCGTTGGGGCCTGCGCCGGTTAAAGGCGAAGGCCGCAGGCGAACAGGCCGAGGTGCCGCAACCGCAGATCGGGCCGATGACCGAGGTCGAACTGAACCGCTATTCCCGCCACATCGTTCTGCGCGAGATCGGCGGACCGGGTCAAGTGGCGTTGAAAAACGCGCGCGTGCTGGTCGTGGGGGCGGGCGGCCTGGGCGCGCCGGCCTTGCAGTATCTGGCAGCGGCGGGGGTTGGCACGATCGGCGTGATTGACGCCGATGTCGTCGAGGGCAGCAATCTGCAACGGCAGGTGATCCACACGGATGCGCGCATCGGCATGCCAAAGGTGTTCTCGGCCCAAGCCGCGCTGGAGGCGTTGAACCCCTTCATCACCGTGCGCCCCTATCACCGCCGCTTTGACGCGGACATCGCCGCGGAACTGGTCGCGGAATACGATCTGGTTCTGGACGGCACGGATAATTTCGACACCCGCTATCTGGTCAACCGCACGGCGGTCGCGGCGGGCGTGCCGTTGATCTCGGGCGCGCTGAGCCAGTGGGAGGGGCAGCTGAGCGTCTTTGACCCCGCCCGTGGCGCGCCGTGCTACCAATGCATTTTCCCGCAGGCCCCCGCCGACGGACTGGCCCCCAGCTGCGCCGAAGCGGGCGTTCTGGGCCCCTTGCCCGGTGTCGTGGGGGCAATGATGGCGGTCGAGGCGGTCAAGCTGCTGACCGATGCAGGGACACCGCTGCGGGGCGAGATGCTGATCTATGACGCGCTCTATGGCGAGAGCCGCAAGATCACGCTGGCGCGGCGCGGCGATTGTCCGGTTTGCGGCGACAAGGGGTGATTTCCTGCGCCAGATCGGGCGGATGCGATTGCAAGTGGCGAGGCAAGGTTTAGGTTGAGGTCAAAGGAGACCCTACATGACCAACCCCTTGCTTGCCGAATGGGATACGCCGTTCCAGATCGCCCCGTTTGATACCATTTCCGACGACGACTTTACCCCCGCGCTGGATCAGGCGCTGGCGGAACACAACGCCGAGATTGACGCGATTGCAGGCAATGCCGATGCGCCGACCTTTGACAATGTGATCGGCGCGCTTGAGGCCGCCGGGCGCGATCTGGACAAGGTTCTGGGCGTCTTCTTCACCGTTGCAGGCGCGGACAGCAATCCGGCGCGCGAGGCGTTGCAGCGTGAATTCTCGCCCCGGCTGGCCGCGCATTTTTCCGAGATTTCGGCCAACACCGCGCTGTTTGCCCGCGTCGCCGCCGTCTGGGATCAACGCGACAGTCTGGACCTGACGGACGAACAATCGCGGGTGCTGATGCTGACCCACCGTGGCTTTGTCCGCGCAGGAGCCGCCCTAAGCGGGGCCGAAGCGGCGCGGATGAAAGAGATCAAGGGGCGTCTGGCCGTACTGGGCACCGAGTTCACCCAGAACCTGCTGGCGGACGAACGCGACTGGCACATGGATCTGGCCGAAACTGATATGGCGGGCCTGCCCGATTTCGTGATCCGTACGGCGCGCGAGGCCGGTAAGGAAAAGGGTGCCGATGGCGCAGTGATCACCCTGTCGCGGTCGCTGATCGTGCCGTTCCTGCAATTCTCCACCCGCCGCGACCTGCGCGAGATCGCCTACAAGGCATGGACCGCACGGGGCGCCAACGGTGGCAAGACCGACAACCGCGACATTGCCGCCGAAATCCTGAAACTGCGCGAGGAGCGGGCCAAGCTGCTGGGCTATGAAAACTTTGCCGCCTACAAGCTGGAAACCGAAATGGCGGGCGATGCGGCATCGGTACGGGCCTTGTTGATGCAGGTCTGGGAACCGGCCAAGGCACAGGCCGAGGCGGATGCCTGGGTGCTGGCCCAGATGATGCAACAGGACGGGGTGAACGGGGATCTGCAAGCCTGGGACTGGCGGTTCTATTCCGAACGCCGCCGCCAGCAGCTGCATGATCTGGATGAGGCCGAGCTGAAGCCGTACTTCCAACTGGACCGGATGATCGAGGCATCGTTTGACTGTGCGTCGCGGCTGTTTGGCCTGTCGTTCGAACCGCTGGACGTACCGCTCTATCACCCCGATTGCCGCGCGTGGAACGTGACGCGGGACGGCGAACATATCGCAGTGTTCATCGGCGACTATTTCGCACGCGGCTCGAAACGCTCGGGCGCGTGGTGTTCCGCGATGCGGTCGCAGGCGAAACATCCGCAGGTGCAGACACCGGTGGTGATCAATGTCTGCAACTTTGCCAAGGGCGATCCGGCCTTGCTGTCCTACGACGACGCGCGCACGCTGTTTCACGAATTCGGCCATGCGCTGCACCAGATGCTGTCGGATGTGACCTATGAAAGCGTGTCGGGCACATCCGTCGCGCGGGACTTTGTCGAATTGCCCAGCCAGCTTTACGAACACTGGCTGGACGTGCCTGAGGTGCTGGGCGCCTTTGCTACCCATTCCGAGACCGGCCAGCCGATGCCACAGGTGCTGCTGGACAAGGTGCTGGCGGCGGCAACCTATGACATGGGGTTCCAGACGGTCGAATACGTCGCCTCGGCGCTGGTCGATCTGGAATTTCACGACGGCGCAGCGCCCGCCGACCCGATGGCCCGCCAGGCCGAGATCCTCGAGGAACTCGGGATGCCACCGGCCATCGGGATGCGCCATGCAACGCCGCATTTCGCCCATGTGTTCTCGGGTGACGGATACTCCTCGGGGTATTACAGCTACATGTGGTCCGAAGTGATGGACGCCGACGCCTTTGCAGCCTTCGAAGAGGCCGGAGGCGCATTCGACGAGACGGTGGCCAAGGCGCTGGAGGAAAACATCCTCAGCACCGGCGGCAGCCGCGACGCGGCAGAGCTGTACACGGCGTTCCGTGGCCGTTTGCCGGGGGTCGAAGCCTTGTTGAAAGGGCGCGGTCTGGCTGCGTGATACATCTGCCGCCGCTCAATAGGGCGGCGGCATTGGTCAGGAACGCTTGCTGAAAGACATGTAACCAAATGCGGAGCACCGAATGACAAAAGATCCCTATGCTGCGCTTGGTCTGACCAAAGAGGCCAGCGCAGACGACATCAAAAAGGCCTATCGCAAGATTGCGCGCACCGATCACCCCGACCTGAACCCCGACGATCCCCGGGCCGAGGCGCGGTTCAAAGCGGCGGGACAGGCCTATGACCTGCTGAAAGACCCCGAACAGCGCCGCCGCTTTGACGCGGGCGAAATCGACGCATCGGGAACCGAACAGGCGCCGCGCGGCTACTACCGAGACACGGCACGTGGACCGGAAAACCCCTATACCCAAAGCCGGACCTCACAGGGCAACCCGTTTGAGGGCGGCTTTGATGCGGACGATTTCTTTGCCAACTTCGCCCGTGGGCGTGGCGCGGGTTTCAGCCGGGGTGCGCCGGGTGATGTGCCGGGGCAGGATGTGCAATACCGTCTGGGGGTGCCCTTTCTGGATGCAGCTCTTGGGACCAAGACACGGATCACCCTGCCGGATGGCGGCACGCTCGAGGTCAAGATCCCCGAAGGTGCGCGCGACGGCCAGACCCTGCGGTTGCGTGGCAAGGGAACGCCGGGCCATGGCGCGGGCCAGCCGGGCGACGCCTTTATCACGCTGGATGTGATCCCCAACCCGGATTTCGAACGGGACGGGGACGATATCCTCGTAACCTTGCCAATCACCATCGACGAGGCGATCCTTGGCGGCAAGGTGCCGGTGCGCACCGTGTCGGGCACGGTCAAAGTCAGCGTGCCCGCCGGTGCCAGTTCGGGCCAGGTGCTGCGCCTGAAGGGGCGCGGCGTCAAAGGGCGCAACGGCAAGGGCGACCAGCGCATCACGTTGCGCATCGTCAGCCCGCCAAAGATCGACGACGCACTGAAGACTTTCATGGAGGACTGGCGGACCACCCATGCCTATGATCCGCGCACAGGAAAGGAAACGAAATGACCGATGCATATGCACCCGATCAGGTGATCGCGCGCGTCACCTCGTTGACCGCCGAACGTCTTAGCCATTTTGAACGTTTGCGCATTGTCACACCGGTGACCACCCCCGACGGGCCGCGCTACCGCACGCTGGACATCCGGCGGATCACCCTGCTGTGCGAACTGACCGATGATTTCGAGGTGAACGAGGATGCGCTGGTGATCATCATGTCACTGCTGGACCAGTTGCACGGCGCACACAGCAAGCTGGAACAGGTGATGCAGGCGATCGGCGCCGAGCCATCCGAGACCAAGCTGCGCCTGTCGCGGCGGCTCGCGGGGGAAGACTGACCCGTTAGCCTGCCTTCAGCAATGCCTGTCGCAGGGCGCTCTGATCCAGCGGTGTGCCTGAAAACAGCGCCCATGCATGGACGCCTTGGTAAAAGAACAGCTCCCACCCTGATATGATGTGCAGCCCTTCGGCGGTGGCATCATTCAGAAACTGCGTGTCCGTCGGCGTATAGACCGCGTCAAAGGCCCAAGTCGCATTACCCATCGCGCTGCGGGGCAGGGGCGTGCCGTCATAGCCGACCATGCCCACCGGGGTGCAGTTGATCAGGCCGGTCGCGCCAATGGCCGCCTCTGCGGCGTCGGTGCTGACGATGACTGCGACGTCGGGCGCGCTCGTGGTCAGGTCGTGGGCCAATGCCGCGGCCTTGGCCCGGTCCCGATCGACCAGCCGCAGTTCCGACACGCCCAGCCCCACCAGCCCGAACGCAACAGCGCGTCCCACGCCACCGGTGCCGATCATCAGAACCGTATCGGGTGCCTGCGTCCAGCGTCCGGCCTGATAGGCGGCCATGAAGCCCGAATAATCGGTATTGAACCCTTGAGGCCTGTCGCCGTCAAAGATCACCGTGTTGATCGCCCCGATGGCCCGCACCAACGGGTCGGTGATGCGCGCGCGCGCCACCGCCCGTTCCTTGTAAGGATAGGTGATGTTGATCCCGCGAAAGCCGGACCTCGCACAATGGTCAAAGACCTGGTCAAAGCTTTCGCCCCGCGCTGGCGGCACCAGACGGTCGTAGCGCACCGCGATACCGTTCTGATCGCCCGCCAGACGGTGCAGCAGCGGCGCACGCGATTGTGCGATATTGTCGCCGATCAGTCCCAGTTGCAGGGATGCATTCTGCGCCACTGCCCTTGGCCTCAGTAACCGGCCGACCGGTCCACCAGATGCAAAAGCGGCGCGCCCGCTTCTCCGCGCCGGATGTTTTCCGCGATGGTTAGGGCGGAATATTTTGGCCGCGTCTCGGCCGCCACATGGGGCGTGACGGTGACGCGCGGGTGGTGCCAAAAGGGGTGCGCCTCGGGCAGCGGTTCGACGCGGAACACGTCCAGCGTGGCATGGCCGACCTGGCCCGTGTCCAGTGCCGCCAGCAGCGCGTCGTCGTCAATCAGCGGCCCGCGTCCGGGGTTGATGATGCACGCGCCCTTGGCCAGCAGCGCCAGCGTTTCGGCGTTCAGGGTGTTTTCGGTGGCAGGGGTGTCGGGCAGCAGCAGCACGACGATCTCCGCCCCTGTCAGCGCCTTGGTCAAACCCTCTTCGCCGGACAGACAGCGGATGCCGTCGAGGTTCTTGGGGCTGCGCGACCAGCCGGTCACGTCAAAACCGGCCAGCGCCAGCATCTGCGCACAGGCGGTGCCCAGCTCGCCCAGCCCCAGCACGGTCACCTTGCGGTCCCATGCCAGCGGCGGTGGCACGTTGTTCCACACGCCGGGGGCGCAGTTGATATGCGCGTCCATGCCCAGATGATGGCGCAGGGTGTGGCCGGTGACCCATTCGCACATGCCCTGGCTCAGGCCCGGATCAACCATCCGTGTCAGCGGGATCTTCAACGTCTCGTTGCTCACGATCTTTTCAACACCGGCCCACAGGTTCAGCACCGCCTTGGCCCGCGTATAGGGCGTGAAATCCTGCAAGGGCGAATTGGGGGCATAGACGATATAGTCGACTTCGGCCGGCGGAATGTCGGTGGCCAGATTGGCCTCGACCCCGGCATTGGCGATGGCCTGTTTCAGTGGTGTTTCATAGCTGGCCCAACGGTCGGGGTGGGCCGCGAAAAGTACGTTGATCATAGTTTACCTTGGTCGGTGGATGTGGGCGCTTTGAACAAAGCCAAAGGCGAGCATGAGAACAAGCATCGCAGAGCCACCATAACTGACCAGCGGCAGAGGCACACCCACAACCGGGGCCAACCCCATGACCATCGACATATTTACCGAGAAAAAGAGGAAAAAGTTCAGCGCCAGCCCCAGAATAAGCAGCGATGAAAACCGGTCGCGGTTGTTCACGGCCGAGACGACGCAGAAAAAGATGATCAGCGTATAAAGCACCAGCAGGGAAAACCCGCCGACAAAGCCGAATTCTTCGGCCAGCGTGGTAAAGATAAAGTCGGTGTGCTTTTCGGGCAGGAAGTTCAGCCGCGATTGCGTGCCCTGCATGAACCCGCGCCCGGTCCAGCCGCCCGATCCCAGCGCAATCTTGGATTGGGTGATGTGATAGCCTGCCCCCAGCGGGTCGGACGAAGGATCCAGAAACGTGTCGATCCGGCGGTACTGGTAATCCTTGATCAACTGCCACGGCGTGCCGCGCGACTGGAACACCGCAGCAATCAGCCCGATGCCTGCCGCCAGAACAGCCGCAAAATAGGCCCAGTGCACACCGGCCAGAAACATCAGCCCGCCCCCCGCTGCCAGCAACAGGATCGCGGTGCCAAGGTCAGGCTGGCCCAGCACCAGCGCGGTGGGGACCAATATGATCACCACGGGGATCAACACCCAGAAAGGGCGCGACTTCTTGGCCGGAGGCAGCCAGTCGTAATAGGCCGCCAGAAACATCACCAGCGTGACCTTCATCAGCTCGGACGGCTGCAGCCGCATGAACCCCAGATCAATCCACCGCTGCGCGCCCATCCCGATGGACCCGAACAGCTCAACCGCGATCAGCAGCATCACCGACACGCCGTAGGCCACCGAGGACACCGACCGCCAGAACCAGATCGGCACCAGGCCCACCAGTACCATCAGCACCAGCCCGACGCCAAAGCGTTCCATTTGCGGCTCGGCCCACGGCATGTAGGACCCGCCCGCCACGGAATAGAGCATCAGGAACCCGACACCGGCAACCGAAGTCAGCAGGATGGTCAGCGGCCAGTTCAGGTACAGGATCTTGCGAAAACCGGTTGGGACGGATTTGACCGTATACTCAAGATAGCTCATGCCTGATCAGACCCGCCCAGATCCGCCAGCGGGCGCACCGCCTGCAGTTCTTCCTGCTGGGCCTTGATGCGGCCACGGTCCTTGGACGGATAGGCGTCCAGCGGGGGCGGCCCGCCATACAGTGCCTGAAGCGTGACATCGCGTGCAATCGGCGCGGCCGCAGACGACCCGCCGCCGCCGTGTTCGACGATGACCGATACGGCATATTTGGGGTTTTCCATGGGGGCAAAGCTCACGAACAACGCGTGGTCCCGCCGCTCCCACGGCAGGTCGTTGTTGTTGACAACGCCGCGTGCGCGTTCGGCGGCAGTGATGTTGCGGACCTGGCTGGTGCCGCTCTTGCCTGCCATGCGCATGCCTTCGGTGATGATCCGGCTGCCATAGCCCGTGCCGCGGCGATCGTTCACCACGTCATACATCGCGCGGCGCATCTTGCGCAGGTTGTTCTCGTTCAATCCCATGCTTTCACCGGCACCCGACGGCTCTTCGATGCCGTCCACCGATTTCACCAGCCGTGGGGTCACGTTGCGACCCGTCGCAATACGGGCGGTCATCACCGCCAGCTGCAGCGGCGACGCCAGCATATAGCCCTGACCGATGGACGCGTTGACCGTGTCACCGATCACCCACTCCTGGCCGTGCACGCGGCGTTTCCAGTCCTTCGTCGGCGTCAGCCCCTGCGAGATTGCCGACATCGGCACATCATGGCGCACCCCAAGGCCAAAGCGCTGTGCCATGGCCGAGATTTTCTCGATGCCGACCTTCAGGGCCAGATCGTAATAATAGACGTCGCAGGACTGTTTCAGGCTGTTCTGCAGGTCGACATAGCCGTGCCCGCCCCGCTTCCAGCAGTGAAAGCGGCGGTCGGCCACTTCCAGATAGCCCGGGCAATAGACCGTCTCATCGGGTTGGGCCATGCCCTCTTCCAACGCCGCCAGTGCCGTCATCATCTTGAAGGTCGAGCCGGGCGGATAAGCCCCCTGCACCGTTTTCGAGGCCAGCGGGCGATAGATATTCTCGGTCAGTTCCTTGTAGTTCGCGACCGAAATCCCGCGCACGAACAGGTTGGGATCAAACGACGGTGCCGAGGCAATTGCCACCAGATCACCGGTCTCACAGTCCATCACCACCGCACTGGCGCTTTCCTGTCCCAGCCGCGCCTGAACGTAGTTCTGCAAATTCGCGTCAATGGTCAGCTGAATATCCGCGCCCGGACGCCCCTCGCGCCGGTCCAGCTCGCGCATCACGCGGCCTGTGGCGTTGACCTCTTCGCGTTTTACACCGGCCTTGCCGCGCAGACGGTCCTCTTGCTTGGCCTCGATGCCGACCTTGCCGATCTGGAATCGGGGGATCAGCAGCAACTGGTCCGGGGCTTCCATCTGCTCCAGGTCATAGTCGCTGACCGGGCCCACATAGCCCAGCACATGGGCAAAGTCCGACCCCAGCGGATAAATCCGGCTCAGGCCAACCTCGGGCGTGACGCCGGGCAGGGCGGGCGCGTTCACGCTGACGCGGCTGATGTCTTCCCACGATACGTTTTCGGCTACGGTGATCGGATGGAACGGGGCCGAGCGTTTCATCTCGATCATCGCCCGTTCCAGATCGTCCGGGTCCAGCCTGACCACACGGCCCAACCGTTCCAGCGCCTCGTCCACATCGCCGATGTCCTCGCGCTTGACGATAATGCGGTACGAGGGAACATTCTTTGCCAGCTGCACGCCGTTGCGGTCGAACACTTCGCCCCGCGCAGGCGGGATCAGGCTGTCCTTGATGCGGTTGTCTTCGGCCAACAGACGAAACTGGTCGGCCTGATCAACCTGCAAGAAGTTCATCCGCGCGGCCAGCCCGCCGACAAAGGCCAGCTGCAGCCCGCCCAGTACGGCGGCGCGGCGCGAAATCGTGCGGTTGCCGGCTTCGGCATCAGCGCGGGTGCGTTTCATATGCGGCCTCCTGCCGTTTCCAGATCGCCCGGCCCGGTCTTGCGGACACGCATGATGCTGTGCGTGACCAGTACCACCAGCGGATAGCTGAGGATTGTCAGCCCCAGTTGCAAGAGTGACAAGCCCATTGGCGCGGTATCAATCAACATAACTTTGTGAACCAGGCGATAGGCCACAGCCACGGCAACCATCAACATGGCCACGGTCACAAACTCTGCAACCAGCGTCGAGGCGCGCAAGGCGCGGGCGCGCCCCTTCAGATTCTCGCTCGCCATCAGAACCAGTGCTGCATACAGTCCCGGCGGGCGCTGCAACAACAGGTCGGCCAGCATCAGCAGGACGGCCAGCATCAGCGGCGGCACATATTCAGGGCGGCGCACCGACCACGCAAAGACAAAGCCGATCAGCAGGTCGGGCGGGGCCCATTGGCCGGGCTGGGTCTGCAGCGGCAGGATCTGGAAGAACAGGATCACCAGAACCAGCAGGCAAAAGGCGGCGCGCATCACCCAGACGTGGAGTTGTGACTGTTCGTTCATTCCCCCACCCTGGTCACAGGTTGGTCAGGCGTGATGATATGTGCGGTGTCGCTGACCGGCTCGTTGCCATAGTGGCGCAGAACCCGCAGGAATTCGAGCCGCTCGTAATCCGCGGCAAGCCGGACACGCAGCCGCCCGCCGGGGTCTTTGACAACCTCGCCGATCAGCAGACCTGCCGGAAACACACCCCCGTCGCCCGAGCTGAACACACGGTCACCGGGGCGCACAAGGTCGGGGTTTTCCAGAAAATCCACCGGCGGGTTGGCGCTGTTGTCACCTGCGACGATGGCGCGCTGTCCCGACGGCTGGATCGTTGCGGGAATGCGGCTGGACGCATCGGTCAACAGGATCACCCGCGCCGTGTTCTCGGCCACGCCGGAAATGCGCCCGACCAGGCCGATGCCGTCCATCGTGGCCCATCCATCGACCAGCCCGTCACGCGCGCCGACGTTCAGCAGCACCGACTGGCGAAAGGGCGATCCGCTGTCGGCCAGCACCATGCCCGAGATCACGGTCAGGCGCGGGTCCAGCCGCACGTTGTTCAGATCCAGCAGCCGCGCGTTTTCCTGCTCAAGCTGGACGGCGGCCTCTTTCCACGCCTGCATCTTGCGCAACTCGCGGCGCAGTTCGGCGTTCTGTTCGGCGATGCGCTGATAGCTGCGGAAGTTGCGCACCAGGTTGATGGTGCCCGTGACCGGGGCCATGGCCCAGTCGAAATTCGGCACGATCCGGTCCGTCACCTGCGCGCGGAACCGCTCAACCCGCGGGCTGTCGATGCGCCAGACGATAAAGGTGGCGATCAACGCCAGCGCCAGCACAGCCGTCAGCAGCCGCCGGATCGGAGCGACATAATCAGATGAAGAAGAACGGTCTTTTGCCAATGTGAAGTCTCACCTGCGGTTTGGTCGGCGCGGCGATGGTGCTTCAATTGTGCCGCAACGGGCCCCTTCTTGCAAAGGGGCCTTTGGCTTAGCTGTCGTAGTCGATGGCGTGGCGCAGCTGTTTCTCGAACTCCAGCGCCTTGCCGGTGCCCAGTGCCACGCAGTTGAGCGATTCGTTCGCGATGGACACGGCCAGACCTGTCTGCTCGCGCAGCGCCAGATCCAGATCGCCCAGCAGCGCACCGCCACCGGTCAGCATCACGCCACGGTCAACAATGTCAGCCGCCAGATCGGGCGGTGTGGTTTCCAGCGCGGTCATCACCGCTTCGCAGATTTGCTGAACCGGTTCGGCCAGCGCCTCGGCGATCTGCGCCTGGGTCACTTCGATTTCCTTGGGCACACCGTTCAACAGATCACGGCCCCGGATCTGCATCGACGTGCCGCGCCCGTCGTCGGGCATGCGGGCGGTGCCGATGGTGGTCTTGATGCGCTCGGCGGTGGTTTCACCGACCAGCAGGTTCTGCTGGCGGCGCAGATAGCTGATGATCGCCTCGTCCATGCGGTCGCCACCGACGCGGACCGAACGGGCGTATACGATGTCACCCAGCGACAGAACGGCAACCTCGGTGGTGCCGCCGCCGATGTCCACGACCATGTTGCCGGTGGGGTCGGTGATCGGCATGCCCGCACCGATGGCGGCAGCGATGGGTTCCGCGATCAGCCCGGCACGGCGTGCGCCTGCGGACAGGACCGACTGGCGGATCGCGCGTTTTTCAACGGGGGTCGCACCATGCGGCACGCAGACGATGATCTTGGGTTTGGAAAAGGTCGATCGTTTGTGCACCTTGCGGATGAAATGCTTGATCATCTCTTCGGCGGTGTCAAAGTCGGCAATCACGCCTTCGCGCATCGGGCGGATCGCCTCGATGCTGCCGGGCGTCCGGCCCAGCATCAGCTTGGCGTCTTCGCCCACGGCGAGCACCTTTTTGACACCGTCCTTGATGTGATAGGCGACAACAGAAGGTTCGGACAGGACGACGCCCTTGCCTTTTACGTATATCAGAGTGTTAGCCGTTCCGAGATCAATGGCCATATCCGAAGAAAACAGACCACCCAAATTTCCAAACCACGACATGCGCGTACCCTTCGTCAATACGTTTTGGCCCGCGAGTCATGATTGCTGCGGGCGCTCGACTTATAGGGATGTGTAGAGCGGGACGAAAGGGCCGAATGGAACTTGGTTACGCGGGTTCCCGCGCAGCTTGATAAATGGGCGACTTTGGCCGCAGATCGCAAATGGGCGGCCCGGTCAACAGGATATGGCGCACAGAGCGTGCCGTGCTAGGTTCCGGGATGAAAAAGGGAGAATAACCATGCGCAAACTTCAGGTTCTGGGCGTTCATCACATTACCTTGACCGGCGCCGACCGGCAGACCACGATTGATTTCTGGGAAGGTGTGCTGGGCATGCCGTTCATCTTCGATCAACCCAATCTGGACGATCCCGACCAGGGACACCTGTATTTCGATCCCGGCGACGGGCGGCTGATCACGATTTTTACCAATGATGCCCGCAAGGCCGACAACCGCCGCACCCCGATGGACGTGGGCTGTGTGCACCATCTGGCCTTCGAAGTGGACCGCGCCACCTTCGGGCAGGTGCCGGACCGGCTCAAGGCACGGGGCATTGGCAATTCGGGCGTAAAGGACCGTGGGTTCATGGATTCGATCTATTTCAAGGACCCCTGCGGGCTGCTGATCGAACTGGCCTGCTACAAGTTCATCCCCCCGCGCGGGTCCAGCCATGCGGCCGTTCTGATGGAAGCGCACAAGATTCGCGTCGCCGCAGGTGACGATCACATCGCCGAGGTACACTTGGCCGACGCCGTTGAGCGTATCGTCGAGCGGTCGCAAGAGTCGCTGAGTGAAAATAGAGCGCCCAAAAATCCCTATTAGACGCCACTCAATTGTAATGCTTTGTTAAATAAAGGTTAACCGCAGGAAGAATACGTTCGGAAATTTATGGTTTGTGGCGGAAACGCCACAAGCTGACGCCATGTCATGACGGCGTTCGCTTCACCTCTTCGCGCAGTCAAATCAGAGGCGTATAGCCGCGGCATCAAGCAGCATAAAAGAAACGAAGGTATATCATGTTCCGCACAGCTCTTATCGCCACTGCAATCTGCGCAACGGCTTCGGTCGCCGCCGCAGGCGAACTGACCTATGGCAACGCATTTATCAAACAACACCGTCTGGACGCGGACGGCGCTGGCGCGCTGGACCTGACCGTTCTGGGCGGCGGCATCGAATACACATACGACGCATGGACGTTCTCGGGCGAACTGGCGCACTTCGACATCGAAGGCACAGACATCGACTACGGTTCGGTTGCCGGCGAATATCGCCTGAACAACGGCGTCTCGATGGGTCTGGACTACACATCGCTGGATTTCGGCGGCGCTGACATCAGCCTGACATCGGTATTCGCCTACTACGACATGGGCACATATGCTCTGGGCGCCGCGATCGGTGACTCGTCCGACCTGAACGACACTGTCTACACCCTGTTCGGGTCGTGGGACGTGGCCCCCACCGGCACCGTTGGTCTGGATATCATCCGCATCGAAGGCCAAACACTGTACGCAGGCTTTGCCGACTATGACATGGACATCTACAACGTGCAGGCCGACGTGATCACAACAGACGGTCTGGACCTGGTTTCGGTTGCAGGCGGCTACAGCTTCGGCAACGGCTTCTCGGCCATCGGCTCGCTGTCCTACTTTGATCTGGCCGGCACAGACGGCACATCGGTCACCGTTGGCGGTCAGTATGAGTTCGTCGAAGGCGCGAATGTTGAACTGGCCCTGGGCCGCATCAACATCGAAGGTGCACCGAACATCGACCAGGTCAGCTTTGGCGTGAACTACGAAATCGGTCGCCGCACCTCCTCGCGTCGCACACTGGGCAACGTGATCAGCAGCGCGACAGGTTCCTTCGCAGGTCTGACCAGCTTCTGATCTGTCCAACAGATTATCTGATACCGAAACGGCCGGATGGAAACATCCGGCCGTTTTTGTTTGTGCGATCCATGTGCAGGCCACGAAAAAGGGGCCGCGGAATGTCCCGCTGCCCCTTTAACAATTCAAACGGACCGAACGGGGGTCAGTGCACGTCCTTGTAGTGGATCTCGCGCTTGTCGGTGCCGCCCTTTTCACGACGCACCAGCAAACGGTTCAGCGCGTGGACATAGGCCCGGACCGACGCGACAACGGTGTCGGTGTCGGCAGACTGGCCGGTCACGATGCGCCCGTCCTCTTCCAGCCGCACGGACACGGTTGCCTGTGCATCGGTGCCTTCGGTCACGGCGTGAACCTGATACAGCTGCAAGCGGGCGGTGTGGCTGACCAATGCCTTGATGCAGTTGAAAGACGCATCCACAGGACCGTCGCCGGTCTGGCTGGTCTTGTGCTCGGCCCCGTCAACCTCAAGCGTCATCTCGGCCTGTTGCGGCCCCTCGGTCCCGCAGACAACGCGCATCGACACCAGCTTGATCCGGTCCTCTTCAGGGTCGATCGTGGTGCGCATCAACGCGATCAGATCGTCCTCGTAGATTTCCTTCTTGCGATCGGCCAGTTCCTTGAACCGCACGAACACATCCTTCAGCTGGTTGTCCCCCAACTCGAACCCAAGGTTCTCCAGCTTCGAGCGCAACGCCGCGCGGCCCGAATGTTTGCCCATGACGATGTTGGTTTCAGTCAGGCCCACATCCTCGGGACGCATGATTTCAAAGGTTTCGGCATTCTTCAACATGCCGTCCTGGTGGATACCGCTTTCGTGGGCAAAGGCGTTCTTGCCGACGATGGCCTTGTTGAACTGAACCGGGAAACCGGAAACAGCCGCCACCCGGCGCGAGATGTTCATCAGCTTGGTGCTGTCCACGCCGGTCTGGAACGGCATGATGTCATTGCGCACTTTCAGCGCCATCACGACCTCTTCCAGCGCGGTGTTGCCCGCGCGTTCGCCCAGACCATTGATCGTGCACTCGATCTGGCGCGCACCGGCCTCGACGGCGGCCAGGCTGTTGGCGGTCGCCATGCCCAGATCGTTGTGGCAATGCGTGGCAAAGATGATCTCGTCCGCGCCCGGCACACGTTCCAGCAACATGCGGATCAACGCCGCACTTTCGCGCGGGGCGGTATAGCCGACGGTGTCGGGGATGTTGATCGTGGTGGCCCCCGCCTTGATCGCGATTTCCACGGTGCGGCAAAGATAATCCGCCTCGGTGCGGGTGGCGTCCATCGGCGACCATTGCACGTTGTCGCACAGGTTGCGCGCGTGGGTGACGGTCTGGTCGATACGTTCGGCCATTTCGTCCATGGTCAGGTTGGGGATCGCGCGGTGCAGCGGCGAGGTGCCGATAAACGTGTGAATGCGCGGTTGGGCCGCGTGTTTCACCGCCTCCCAGCACCGGTCGATGTCGGGCAGTTGCGCCCGGGCCAACCCGCAGATCACCGAGTTTTTCGAGTTCTTCGCAATCTCGGACACGGCGGCAAAGTCGCCTTCCGAGGCGATGGGAAAGCCTGCTTCGATGATATCGACGCCCATTTCGTCCAGAAGGCTGGCAATCTCCAGCTTCTCGGTGTGGGTCATCGTGGCGCCGGGCGATTGTTCGCCGTCACGCAAGGTCGTGTCAAAAATGACAACGCGGTCTTGTTCTTGGGTCATGTGAGATCTCTTTATTGTCCTAAAGCCTGTGGCGCGCGGCACTCCCCTCTGAGCGGGCGCGCCGAAATGGCACGCTCAGAGGCGGATTAGGATCAGTAGGTCGCGCAGGATCGCACGCGAAGCGCGGGCAGTGGGGATATGTGCGACCTGTGTCATGGAGAAAACTTATACAGGCCTGTGAATGAATGAAAAGGGGGCAGAATTATTATTTGCACCCCGCCGCCGCGGGGCGCTGTGCCTCTGGCGGGGATCTTTTATAGCATCAGCCGATGGACGGGCGTGCGCCGGGCACTAGGTCCGCTGGCATGGCAGAAGTCTTGATATTGGGTGCCTCGGGCGGGATCGGCGCGGCGCTGTGCGCAGCGCACGCGGCGCGGGGCGATGTGGTGACGGGGCTGTCGCGGTCGGGTGACGGCTTCGACGTGACCGATCCGGCCTCGGTCGATGCGGCGCTGACGGGGCGGGGGCCGTTCGACCGGGTGATCGTGGCGACGGGTGCCTTGGAAATCGCGGGGGCCGAGCCGGAAAAGACGATTCGTGCGGTGACGGCCAAGGCAATGGCAGACCAGTTCGCGGTCAACGCCATCGGGCCTGCGCTGGTGCTGGCCCATGCCCATCAATTGCTGAAACCCGACGGGATCCTGGCCGTGCTCTCGGCGCGCGTTGGATCGATAGGAGACAACCGCATCGGCGGTTGGATCAGCTATCGCAGCGCCAAGGCCGCGGTGAACCAGATCGTGCACACGGCGGCAATTGAACTGGCACGCACGCACAAGGGGGCGGCGGTGGTGGCGTTGCATCCCGGCACGGTCGCGACGCCGTTTACGGCAAAATACCTGGGGCGGCATCCGTCGGTTTCACCGGACGCCGCCGCAGGCAACCTGCTCGCGGTGATGGACGGGCTGACCGCAGACCACACGGGCCGCTTCTTTGACTGGGCGGGCAAAGAGGTGCCGTGGTGAGCCGTCTGGTCCTGATCCTGGGCGATCAGCTCAGCGAGGACATCGCGGCGCTGGCCAAGGCCGACAAGGCACGCGATGTGGTCGTGATGGCCGAGGTGCGCGACGAGGGCACCTATGTCCGCCACCACCCCAAGAAGATCGCGCTGGTGCTGGCGGCGATGCGCAAGTTCGCCGAACGGCTGCGCGATGCGGGCTGGACGGTCGACTACACCACGCTGGACGATCCCGACAACGCAGGCAGCATCGTGGGCGAACTGCTGCGCCGTGCCGAGGAACGGGGCGCGTCCGAGGTGATCGCCACCGAGCCGGGCGAATGGCGGCTGATCGACAAGCTGCGCTATGCGCCGCTGAAGGTCCAGATTTGCGACGACGACCGCTTTATCGCCAGCCACGCCATGTTCGAGGGATGGGCCGAGGGGCGCAAGGCGCTGCGGATGGAGTATTTCTACCGCGAGATGCGGCGCAAGACGGGGCTGTTGATGGACGGCGATGATCCGGCGGGCGGGCAATGGAATTTTGACCACGACAACCGCAAGCCGGCCCCCGGGGACATCGAGACCGAAGGGCCGCTAAAGTTCGAGCCCGACGACACCACGCGCGCCGTGCTTGACCTTGTGGCGTCAGAGTTCGGGGACCACTTCGGCGACCTTGAGCCGTTCGGATTTGCCACCGACCGCGCGGGCGCGCGACAGGCGCTGGCGCACTTCGTCGAACACGCCCTGCCGTGCTTTGGCGACTATCAGGATGCGATGCTGGACGGGGAGCCCTACCTCTATCACGCGGTGCTGTCGCCCTATATCAACATCGGCCTGCTGTCGCCGCGCGAGGTCTGTCAGGCGGTGCAGGATGCCTATGACGCAGGCGACGTGCCGATCAACGCCGCCGAAGGGTTCATCCGCCAGATCATCGGCTGGCGCGAATACGTGCGCGGCATCTATTTCCTGGAAGGGCGCGACTATACCGACCGCAACGTGCTGGCCCACAGCCGGGATTTGCCCGGCCTCTATTGGGGCGCGGAAACCAAGATGCGCTGCCTGCGCCAAGCGGTGGCCCAGACCAGAACGCACGCCTATGCCCACCACATCCAGCGGCTGATGGTGACGGGCAACTTTGCCCTGCTGGCGGGCGTCGATCCGGCACAGGTGCATGATTGGTATCTGGCGGTCTATGCCGATGCCTTCGAATGGGTCGAGGCTCCGAACACCGTCGGCATGAGCCAGTTTGCCGATGGCGGCGTGATCGCGTCCAAGCCCTATGTGTCCTCAGGGGCCTACATCAACCGTATGTCCGACCACTGCAAACAGTGCAGCTACAAGGTGACGAAAAAGACGGGCGAGGGGGCCTGTCCGTTCAACCTGTTGTATTGGGATTTCCTGAACCGCCACCGCGACAGGTTCGAAAACAACCCGCGTATGGGCAATATGTACCGCACATGGGACCGGATGGACGACGACCGCCGCAAGGCTGTGCTCTCGGACGCAAAACGGTTCCTCAAGCGGCTGGACGCGGGCGAGGTGGTTTAGCCGCCCTGACCGGGTGTCTGCTCCGCTGCCGGTTCCTGCTGGGGTGCGGCGGCCGCGCCCTCTGCTGCCGCTTCCTCTTTCAGCGCGCCGTTGTCCCAGTCGCCGGTGGCTTCTTCTCCGGTGGCATAGCGCATGGTGCCGTTGCCCTGACGTTTGCCCGCGCGGAAGGTGCCCTCGTAGACATCGCCGTTCACATATGTCGCGGTGCCCGCGCCGCTGATCTCGCCGCGCACCCATTCGCCTTCATAGATAAAGCCGTCCGCCATCACGATCTTGCCGGTGCCGTGGCGCTGGCCGTCCTCAAAGTTGCCTTCATAGACCGTGCCGTCGGGATAGGTTGCCTTGCCCGGCCCCTGACGCTGGCCATCCTGCCAGCCGCCCTCGTATTTGTAGCCGTCGGCATAGGTCATCACACCCTGACCGTCGTTCTTGGCGTTCTTGAAGCTGCCTTCGTAGACGACCCCGTTGGGATAGGTCGCCTTGCCCTCTCCCTCGATCACGCCCGCGGTCCACTGACCCTCATAGGTCGCACCGTCCGCATAGGTGATCTTGCCCGTGCCATCGGCCAGATCATCGCGGAAATCGCCCTCGTAGACCGACCCGTCGGGATAGGTCACGCGGCCTTTGCCCTCGATCTGACCCTCGACCCAGTTGCCGATATAGGTATAGCCGTCGTTGCCGATGAACGTGCCGGTGCCGTCGCGGCGGTCATCCTTGAAATCGCCCTCATAGACATCGCCATTGGCATAGGTCACACGACCCTTGCCCTCGCGCCGCCCGGCGACAAGGTCGCCCTCGTAGACGTCGCCGTTGGGCTGGGCCAGCTTGCCGCTGCCGTCAATCTGCCCGTTCACCCATTTGCCCTCATAGACCAGCCCATCGGGCATGGTCAGCGTGCCGGTGCCATCGCGTTCGCCATTGGCAATCTCGCCGTCATAGACCGCGCCATCGGGATAGGTGATCGTGCCCACACCCTGTTTGACACCGTCCACCCAGTCGCCCTTGTATTCATAGCCGCCCGGGCTTTGCATGACGCCCTTGCCGTGGTGCTTGGCATTGCGGAACGCGCCCTCATAGCGCACCCCGTTGGCATACAGCGCCACGCCCTGACCCATGATCGCGCCGGCTTCCCATTCGCCCTCATAGGTGCCGCCATCGGCAAAGGTGATCTTGCCAAAACCGTCAGGCTTGCCCTTTTCAAAGTTGCCCTCGTAGACAGACCCGTTGGGAAACCGCGCCACGCCTTCGCCTTTGATCTCGCCATCGACCCAGGTGCCGGTGTATTCATAGCCGTTGGGCAGCCGATAGGTGCCGGTGCCGTTTTGCAGGCCGTTCTTGAACGTCCCTTCATAGATGCCGCCGTCGTCATATTGCTTGGTCAGGACCTGGCCGTCCTGCGCATGGGCGATGGCAGGAAGCAGGGCGAGGCAAAAAATCAGGCTGCGTGTGGACATTTGGCACCTTTGGCGATGAAGGGGAGGGCCCCGTGGATCGTGACCAAAGGGTAAAGAAACCGCGAAGGGGTCGCAATGGCTTTGCCGCCCCATAAGGCAACACAAGCGCGTGGTCGCCGCGATTTGGCGGCTGGGGTCTTTCACGCCGCGCGGCCAGACCGTATAGGGGCAATCAAGCAATTTTCGGAGTGCAGACATGGCCGACACTTTTCGTATCACCCTGGGGCAGCTGAACCCCACTGTCGGTGACATCGACGGCAACGCCGCCAAGGCCCGCGCCGCATGGGAGGCCGGCCGCGATGCCAAGGCCGATATGGTCGCACTGCCCGAGCTGTTCATCACCGGCTACAACGCGCAGGACCTGATGATGAAGCCCGCGTTCCACACCGCGGCCATCGAGGCGGTCAAGGCGCTGGCGGTGGACTGTGCCGACGGGCCGACGCTGGCCATCGGCTGCCCCTGGGTCGAGGGGACCGAATTGTTCAACGCCTACCTGATCTGTCGCGGCGGGCGCATCGTCAGCCGCGTGCTAAAGCATCATCTGCCCAATGAGACCGTCTTTGACGAGGTGCGCGTGTTTGATGCAGGCCCCTTGGGTGGCCCCTACAGCGTCGGCAACGCCCGTGTCGGCAGCCCGATCTGTGAAGATGCATGGCACGAGGACGTGGCCGAAACGCTGCAAGAGACGGGGGCCGAGTTCCTGCTGGTGCCGAACGGATCGCCCTATTACCGCGACAAGATGGAAACGCGGCTGAACCAGATGGTCGCCCGCGTGGTCGAAACCGGCCTGCCGCTGATCTATCTGAACATGGTCGGCGGTCAGGACGACCAGGTCTTCGACGGCGCGTCCTTCGCGCTGAACCCCGGCGGCAAGCTGGCGATGCGGATGCCGGTGATGTCCGAGGCGATCACCCATGTCGATCTGGAACGCACCCCCGATGGCTGGCGCGTGATCGAGGGCGAGATCGCCCCGCAGCCCGACGCATGGGAACAGGATTACCACGTAATGGTCGTGGCCCTGCGCGACTATATGGCCAAGACCGGCTTTAAAAAGGTGCTGCTGGGCATGTCGGGCGGTGTCGACAGTGCGCTGGTGGCCACCATTGCCGCCGATGCCATCGGCCCCGAAAACGTGCGCTGCGTGATGCTGCCGTCGGAATACACCAGCCCCGAAAGCCTGGAGGATGCCGAGGCCTGTGCCAAGGCGCTGGGCTGTCACTATGACTATGTCCCCATCGCCGAAGGCCGCGCCGCGATCACCAACACGCTTGCGCCGCTGTTCGCGGGCATGGAGCCAGGCCTGACCGAGGAAAACATCCAGTCGCGCCTGCGCGGGCTGCTGTTGATGGCGATGAGCAACAAGTTCGGGGAAATGCTGCTGACCACCGGCAACAAATCCGAGGTCGCGGTGGGCTATGCCACGATCTACGGCGACATGGCGGGTGGGTACAATCCGATCAAGGATCTGTACAAGACCCGCGTTTTCACCACCTGCGAATGGCGCAACGCCAACCACCGCGACTGGATGATGGGCAACGCGGGCACGGTGATTCCGCAGCGGATCATCACCAAACCCCCCAGCGCCGAACTGCGCGACGACCAGAAGGACAGCGACAGCCTGCCCGACTATCCCGAGCTGGACGCGATCCTGGACATTCTGGTGGATCAGGACGGCAGCATCGCCGATTGCGTCGCCGCAGGCTTTGCCCGCGAAACCGCGCAAAAGGTCGAGCGGTTGCTGTTCCTGAGCGAGTACAAACGGTTCCAGTCGGCGCCGGGTGCACGTCTGACCAAACATGCCTTCTGGCTGGACCGGCGCTATCCCATCGTGAACCGCTGGCGCGACCAAAGCTGAACGGGTTCCCGGGAATTTTGGCATAGGTCTGTTTTTGCCGAAGAAATCAGGGCCTTGGCGAATTTCTGCGCAAGAGGTGCGAAACGCCTCGCCCGCTCTGATGCCGACGCGGAACAGACGCCGGTGTGCGCCGTTGTACCTCCAGTCGAGCAGCGGGTCACAGGCGGCATCCACAACGGAGCCCAACCGCTGCGGAGGAACGAATATGAGCATTACCAAACTTGGAATGGCGTCTATCATCGCCCTGACAGCAGCCGCCCCCGCATTTGCCCAAAGTGCAGAGGCGATTGCCGCCACAGACCTGAACATCCGCAGCGGCCCCGGCCCGCAGTATGAAATTCTGGGCGTAATCCCCGCCGGTCAGTCCACTGCCGTTGACGGCTGCCTGGCCGAGGCATCGTGGTGCAAGGTCATGTTCGATGGCAAGGCAGGCTGGTCCTCGGCCGATTATCTGGCCGTGGGGGTACAGGATCAGGCCGTCGCCCTCAGCACACGCCCCGCGACAGTCGAGGTCAACAGCGTGACATATGAGAACACGGCCAAAACGCAGGCTGACCAGAATGCCGGCGCCGCAGCCGGTGCCACAATCGGCGCCCTGGCAGCCTATGCCGTGGGTGGCCCGATCGGCGGAATCGTTGCCGGTGGTATCCTGGGCGGTGCAGCAGGCTCCGCTGCGGTTGAGCCGACCACCGAAACCATCACCTATGTGACCACCAACCCCGTCGAAACCGTCTATCTGGACGGCGAGGTTGCCGTGGGCGCGGTCGTGCCCCAGAACGTGACCACATACGAAGTGCCGCAAGATGGCCTGCGCTATGCAACCATCAACGGTCAGGCCGTCGTGGTCGACACCCAGACCAACGCCATCGTGCAAGTCATCCGCTAAAGGCTGACCTGCCAAAGACGCAAGGCCCGGACCGCGTGTCCGGGCCTTTTGCGTCCTGGCACCTGTTTTCCGGCTGATCTGGACAAATCCCGCGCCCTGTGACACTTCGGCGGCAACAGGAGAGCGCCCATGTCCAATCAGATCACCACCCGTTTTGCCCCGTCGCCCACTGGCTATATCCACGTCGGCAACCTGCGCACGGCGTTGATGAATTTCATGATCGCACGCAAGGCAGGCGGCACGTTCATCCTGCGGATCGACGACACCGACCCCGAGCGGTCGAAACAGGAATATGTCGACGCCATCAAACAGGATCTTGAATGGCTGGGCCTGCACTGGGACCGCGTCGAGCGCCAGTCCGAGCGGCTGGACCGTTACGAAGAGGCCGCCGACAAACTGCGCGCAGCGGGTCGCTTCTACGAGGCATTCGAGACGCCGACCGAACTGGACCTGAAGCGCAAGAAACAGTTGAACATGGGCAAACCGCCCGTCTACGACCGCGCCGCACTGGCGCTAAGCGATGCCGAACGCGACGCCCTGCGCGCCGAGCGCGGGAATGGCGTGTGGCGGTTCAAACTGGACCAGGAGCGGATCGAATGGACCGACGGCATTCTGGGTGACATCTCGATTGATGCGGCCAGCGTCTCTGATCCGGTGCTGATCCGGGGCGACGGTCAGATGCTGTATACGTTGGCATCGGTTGTGGATGACGTCGAAATGGGCGTGACCAACGTGGTGCGCGGGTCGGACCATGTGACCAATACCGCGACGCAAATCCAGATCATCAAGGCGCTGGGCGGCACACCGCCCGCCTTTGCACACCACTCGCTGCTGACCGGCCCACAGGGCGAGGCGCTGTCGAAACGTCTGGGCACCCTGTCGCTGCGCGACCTGCGTGCGGCGGGCGTGCAGCCGATGGCGTTGCTGTCGCTGATGGCGCGGCTGGGGTCTTCCGATCCGGTCGAACTGCGCACCGACATGGGCGCGTTGATCGACGGCTTTGACATCAACCGCTTCGGCTCGGCCCCGACCAAGTTCGACGAGGCGGACCTGTATCCGCTGACCGGCCGCTATTTGCAGACGCTGGCGTTGGAAGACGTGCGCGCGGACATCGAGGCACTGGGCGTGCCTGCGGACCTGGCGCCGGCGTTCTGGGCCGTGACCCGCGAAAACATCAACACGCTGAACGATCTGGACGCGTGGTGGGTGATGTTCCGCGACGGGGCGGAACCTGAGATTGACGCGGAAGATGCGGATTTCGTGGCGCAAGCGATGACATTGCTGCCCGAGGGTCCGTTTGACGAAACCACATGGGGCACATGGACCGCTGCCGTGAAAGAGGCCACGGGCCGCAAGGGCCGCGGGCTGTTCATGCCGCTGCGCAAGGCGCTGACAGGGCAAAGCCACGGGCCGGACATGTCCGCCGTGATGCCGCTGTTGCAGGTCGTCAAAGCCCGCAAGTAAGGCGTTTGGGGCCAGCCGACCCTCCGGGGGGAGTTTTCGGGCAAGATGAAGATGAGGGCTGCGCGTCTGCGCGGCCCTTTTTTATATTACAGATCCGCTTTGACGCGGGCGACGTGGTGATCGACCAGAGCCATTTCGGCCGTGCTCAGCACTTGCGTGCGGGGGTAAAGCGGCTTGGCGCGGTCATCCAGAATCGGCGTGTCCCAGCCCGAAGTGGTGGCAAAGAATTCGGCCACGCCGTCTTCCCCGAACTCGTTGAGAAACCCCTGCACGACCACATCCAGATAGCTTTGCAGGATGTGGTGCTGGCCTTCGTTGAGCATATCGGTGGGGTCGATGGCATAGACGGCGATGGATTCGGCATCGGGCGCCCCGTGGGTCACCGCATCTGTGGCCTCGCGGCGGCGGTAGCCGGTTTCGCGCGCGTCCAGCGCCGCCCAGTCGGCGTTCGGCACCGCTGCGATCAGGCCGGAGATTCGCGCCGTCGGATCGGGCACAGCCGTCAGGAACACCAGATCGTCCCGTTCGCGCGCGCGCACCCAGGCGCGACGCCAGCCGGAGAGGGTTGCGGTTTGCGCTTGCGGATAAGCGTGCGTGGCGCGGTTGACGAGGCTGCCGTAGCCAAAAAAGTATGGTGCTTTCATGGGCACTGGTGTCATTCGCTGCGCCCGCAGTGTCAAGATGCAGCATCGGCTATTGACTGTATCCGACGCTCTTGGCTACTTATCCGACATCGACATGGGAGAACCGGCCTCAAGTGCCGGTGCCGAAGGAGCAACCGCCCCGGAAACTCTCAGGCAACAGGACCGTGGCGATATTGAGGACTCTGGAGAGTGGTGCCGCGTGCACCCGCCGAAGGGATAACGATCTCAGGCGACAGGACAGAGGGGGCATCGCAGGCGCAGCCATTGGGGCGCGTCATATGATGCCGGCCTGTTTTTCCAAAACGGACCCGGTCGAAGGAGAGACCGATGTCCGATGATCTGCGCACGCCGCTTTATGATCTGCACGTGGAACTGGGTGCCAAGATGGTGCCGTTCGCGGGCTACGCCATGCCGGTGCAATATCCGATGGGCGTGATGGGCGAACACAATCACACCCGCACCGCGGCCGGCCTGTTCGACGTCAGCCACATGGGGCAGGTGATCCTGTCCGGTGCATCGTGGGACGCCGTGGCACAGGCGTTCGAGACGCTGGTGCCGCAGGATGTTCTGGGCCTGGGCGACGGGCGGCAACGCTACGGGTTTTTCACCAATGACGCAGGCGGGATCGAGGACGATCTGATGTTTGCCCGCCGGGGCGACGATCTGCTGGTGGTGGTCAACGCCGCCTGCAAGGGCGCGGATATCGCCCGGATGAAGGCCGCCTTGGCGCCATCGGTGACCGTCACCGAACTGGCCGACCGCGCGCTGGTCGCGGTGCAGGGGCCGGGGGCCGAGGCGGCGGTCGCGGCGCTGGACGCGCGTGCGGCGGACATGCGGTTCATGGATGTGGCCGACCTGTCGCTGGACGGTGTTGACGTCTGGGCCTCGCGCTCGGGCTATACCGGCGAAGACGGCTACGAGATTTCGGTGCCTGCGGCGGATGCCGAGGCGCTGGTGCGCACGCTGCTGGCACAGGACGGTGTCGCCCCCATTGGCCTCGGCGCACGCGATTCGCTGCGGCTTGAGGCGGGCTTGTGCCTCTATGGCCACGACATCGACACCACCACCACGCCTGCCGAAGGCGCGCTGATGTGGGCGGTGCAAAAGGTGCGCCGCCCCGGCGGTGACCGCGCAGGCGGCTATCCCGGCGCGGACAAGGCGCTGGAAACACCCGCCCGCAAGCGCGTCGGCCTGCTGCCCGAAGGGCGCGCGCCCATGCGCGAAGGCGTCGCCATCTATGCCAGCGAAACCGCGACCGATCCCGTGGGCCATGTCACCAGCGGCGGCTTTGGCCCCACGGTCGGTGGACCTGTGGCCATGGGCTATGTCAATGTCGATCATACCAGCACCGGCACCCCCCTGTGGGGCGAGGTGCGTGGCAAACGGATGCCGGTCCAAGTGGCGGCTTTGCCCTTTGTGCCTGCCAACTTCAAAAGATAACCCTTCAGGAGACGACCCCAATGATTTTCACAGAAGAACACGAGTGGCTGCGCGAGGAAGACGGCGAAATGGTCGTGGGCATCACCATCCACGCCGCCGAACAACTGGGCGATGTGGTGTTCGTTGAACTGCCCGAGGTTGGCACCACCGTCAGCAAGGACGACGAGATCGTCGTGATCGAATCCGTCAAGGCGGCCTCGGACATCCTGGCCCCCGTCGACGGCGAGATCACCGAAGTGAACGAGACGCTGGTCGACAACCCCGGCAAGGTCAACGACGACCCCCAGGGCGAAGCCTGGTTCTTCAAGATGACCGTCAGCGATCCGTCCCAGCTCGAAGAGCTGATGGACGAGGCCGCCTATCAGAAATTCATCGCCTGATACCTTACCGGCTGCCCGCCTCAGGGCAGTCGCATGACAGAAACACCAACGCAGGGGACGTATCCATGTCGTTCACGCCGACCGAATATTTGCCATATGATTTCGCCAACCGCCGCCACATCGGCCCGTCACCGGAAGAGATGGCCGATATGCTCAAAGTGGTGGGTGCGCGCGATCTGGACGCGCTGATCGACGACACGCTGCCCAAGGCGATCCGGCAAAAGGAACCGCTGGATTTCGGCAAGGCGAAATCGGAACGCGAACTGCTGCACCACATGGCCGAGGTGGCGGGCAAGAACCGCGTGCTGACCAGCCTGATCGGGCAGGGCTACTATGGCACGGTGACGCCCCCTGCGATCCAGCGAAATATTCTGGAAAACCCCGCCTGGTACACGGCCTATACGCCCTACCAGCCCGAGATTTCCCAAGGGCGGCTCGAGGCGCTGCTGAATTTCCAGACCATGATCAGCGATCTGACGGGGCTGGAGGTTGCGAACGCATCGCTGCTGGACGAATCCACCGCCTGCGCCGAAGCGATGACCATGGCACAGCGGGTGTCCAAGTCGAAAGCGCGCGGGTTCTTCATCGACCGCGACTGCCATCCGCAGAACATCGCGGTGATGAAAACCCGGGCAGCGCCGCTGGGCATCGAGGTGATCGTCGGCAAGCCCGAGGATCTGGACCCCGAGGCCGTCTTTGGCGCGATCTTCCAGTACCCCGGCACCTACGGTCACGTGCGCGATTTCACCGCGCAGATGGACGCGCTGCACGGGTCCAAGGCCATCGGCATCGTCAGCGCCGACCCCCTGTCGCTGACCATCCTGAAAGAACCCGGTGCCATGGGCGCGGACATTGCCGTGGGCAGCACCCAGCGCTTTGGCGTGCCCGTCGGCTATGGCGGCCCGCACGCCGCCTATATGGCCTGCCGCGACGAGATGAAGCGCGCCATGCCGGGCCGGATCGTGGGCGTCAGCATCGACAGCCACGGCAACCGCGCCTACCGGCTGTCGCTGCAAACCCGCGAACAGCACATCCGTCGCGAAAAGGCCACGTCGAACGTCTGCACCGCGCAGGCGCTGCTGGCGGTGATGGCGTCGATGTATGCCGTGTTCCACGGCCCGCAGGGGCTCAAGGCCATCGCCCAACGCATCCACCGCAAGACCGTGCGCCTGGCGCGCGGGCTGGAAGCGGCAGGCTTTGCCGTCGATCCCAAGGTCTATTTCGACACGGTGACGGTGGACGTGGGCCCGCTGCAATCGGCAGTGATGAAATCGGCGGTGGACGAGGGCATCAACCTGCGCCGCGTCGGTGAAACCCGCGTGGGCATCAGCCTGGACGAACGCACCCGCCCCGCCGACATCGAAGCGGTCTGGCGCGCCTTTGGTCTGGACGCCAAGGACAGCGATTATGCCCCCGAATACCGCGTGCCCGACGATCTGGTGCGCACGTCCGATTACCTGACGCACCCGATTTTCCACATGAACCGCGCCGAAACCGAGATGATGCGCTATATGCGCCGTCTGGCTGACCGCGATCTGGCGCTGGATCGCGCGATGATCCCGCTGGGGTCCTGCACGATGAAGCTGAACTCGGCCGCCGAGATGATGCCGGTGACATGGGAGGAATTCTCGCTGCTGCACCCCTTTGTCCCTGCTGATCAGGCCGCGGGCTATGCCGAGATGATCGCCGACCTCAGCGCCAAACTGTGCCAGATCACCGGCTATGACGCGATCTCGATGCAGCCCAACTCGGGCGCGCAGGGGGAATATGCAGGTCTGCTGACGATTGCCGCCTATCACCGCGAGCACGGACAGGGGCACCGCAACATCTGCCTGATCCCGATGAGCGCGCACGGCACCAACCCCGCCAGCGCCCAGATGGTCGGCTGGAAGGTCGTGCCGATCAAATCCGCCGCCAACGGCGACATTGATCTGGAGGACTTCAAGGCCAAGGCCGAGCAGCACGCCGCCAACCTTGCGGGTTGCATGATCACCTATCCCTCGACCCACGGCGTGTTCGAGGAAACAGTGACCGAAGTCACGGCCATCACGCACAAACATGGTGGTCAGGTCTATATCGACGGGGCCAACATGAACGCGATGGTGGGCCTGTCGCGCCCCGGTGATCTGGGCGGTGACGTCAGCCACCTGAACCTGCACAAGACGTTCTGCATCCCGCATGGCGGCGGCGGCCCCGGCATGGGTCCGATCGGTGTCAAAAGCCACCTGATCCCGCATCTGCCGGGCCATCCGTCGACAGGCGGCACCGAGGGTCCGGTCAGCGCCGCGCCCTTCGGCTCGCCGTCGCTGCTGCCGATCAGCTGGGCCTATTGCCTGATGATGGGCGGGGATGGTCTGACACAGGCGACGCGCGTCGCGATCCTGAACGCCAACTACATCGCCAAGCGGCTCGAAGGGGCGTTTGACGTGCTGTACAAAGGGCCCTCGGGCCGTGTGGCGCACGAATGCATCCTGGACGTGCGTCCCTTTGACGACGCAGCCGGTGTGACGGTGGAAGACATCGCCAAACGCCTGATCGACTGCGGCTTCCACGCGCCCACGATGAGCTGGCCGGTGGCGGGCACGCTGATGGTCGAGCCGACGGAAAGCGAGACCAAGGCCGAACTGGACCGTTTCTGCGATGCGATGCTGGCGATCCGCGCCGAGATTGACGAGATCGCGGAGGGGCGGATTGATGCGGCCAACAACCCGCTGAAAAACGCACCGCACACGATGGAAGATCTGGTGCGCGACTGGGACCGCCCCTATTCCCGCGAACAGGGCTGCTTCCCGCCGGGTGCGTTCCGTGTGGACAAATACTGGCCCCCGGTGAACCGCGTCGACAACGTGCACGGCGACCGCAACCTGATCTGCACCTGCCCGCCGATGGAGAGCTACGCAGAAGCCGCCGAATAGGGGGCTTTGCCCCCGCGCCGTGCGGCGCTCCCCCAGGATATTTGGGGCCAAAAGAAAGATGGCCAAAAGAAAGACGGGGGGTGTTGATGCCAATACCCCCCGCCCGAAACGGTAAGTCGTTTCTTCTGGCACGGCCATCGGCGTCCCCGCCTGTGCCGTGCCCGATACTCACCCGGAAATGGTTAATAATTCATGTCTTCTTTTGGCAGGAGATATCCCCGCCGGAGGCATAAAAGTTCTACTCCCGCGCCCGCAGCACATGGGCCGGTCGCGCAGCAAGCGGCCCCCAGGCAAAGGCCAGCCCCGCCACCAGCGTCGCCACGATGCCGCCCGCGATGATCGCCAGCGCCGAGGGCCAGATCACCTGATACCCCGTCTCCATGACAAAGCGCGACACCGCCCAGCCGCCCGCGATACCGGCCCCCAAAGCAACCAGCCCGGCGGCAAGGCCCAGAAGGGCGGCGCGCAGGGCAAAGCTGATCAGGATGCGCTTGCGCGACGCCCCCAGCGTTTTCAGCACTGCCGCCTCATAGGTCCGCGACTGGGTGCCCGCCGAGGCCGCGCCGATCAGCACCAGAAAGCCGGTCAACAGCGTCGCGGCCGCCCCGTATGAACTGGCGGCGGCAATGCCCGCCAGCACCTCGGCGACGCGGTCGATGGCATCGCGCACGCGGATCGCGGTGATGTTGGGAAAGGCGTTGCCCAGATCGCGCAGGATCGCCGCTTCGGCTTCGGGTTCGGCATAGACGGTCGAGATATAGCTGTGCGGCGCCCCCGACAGCGCGGCGGGGTTCATCGTCATGACAAAGCCGATGCCCGCGTTGGAAAAGTCGACCTCGCGGAAGGACGCGATGGTGCCGGTGATCTCGCGGCCCAGCACGTTGATGGTCATGGTGTCCCCCAGCTTCAGGCCCATTTCCGCACCCTCTTCGGCGGCAAAGCTGATCAGGGGCGGGCCTGCATAGTCGGGCGGCCACCATTCGCCCTGGGTGATCTTGGTGCGCGCGGGCAGTTCCGTGGCATAGGTCACGCCCCGGTCGCCGCGCGTGACCCAGTGGTCGCCTGCAACCTCGCGCGCTGGGCGGTCGTTGATGCGGGTGATCACGCCGCGCAGCATCGGCGCGCTGTCGACACGGCGCACGGCGGGGTCGTTCTTCAGCCGTTCGTTGAAGCCGTCCATCTGGTCCTTTTGAATGTCGACAAAGAAATAGGACGGCGCGACCTCGGGCAGATTGCCCGCGATGGCATTGCGCAGGTTGCCGTCGATCTGGCCCACGGCGGCCAGCACCGACAGGCCAAGGCCCAGCGACAGCACCGTTGACGTGGCCCCCTCACGCGGACCGGAAATCGCCGCCAGCGCCCACCGCAGGGCAGGGTGCCCCTGCGCCAGCCGCGCACCGCGCCGCGAGGTCCAGCGGATCACCCAAGCGGCCAGCGCCAGCAACACCAGCGCCCCCGCAATGCCGCCCGCCATCCACAGCGTCAGCTGCCATGTCCCTGAAAACAGCCCCGCCAGCCCCACCAACAGCGCCAGCCCCGCGCCCACGGCGACAACATAGCGCGCCTTGGGCAGCAGGGCCGTACTGCCAAGCGCATCGCGGAACAGGGTCGCGGCGCGCACGTCCTCGGCGCGGGCCAGCGGCCACAGCGTAAAGATGAAGGCTGTCAGCAACCCGTAAATGCCCGCCTCGACCAGCGGACGGGGATAGACGGCGATGCTGGCGGGGATCGGCAGGCGCGCCTCGATCAGCGGCGCCAGCAAAAGCGGCGCCACCGCGCCCAGCACAAGGCCGATGAAAATGCCCAGCAGCGACAGCGCACCGATCTGGAGGAAATAGGTCTGAAAGATCGTCGACCGTTCCGCCCCCAGCGTGCGCAGGGTGGCGATCACGCTGGTTTTCTCGGCCAGATAGGCCCGCACCGCCGCCGACACGCCAACCCCGCCCACGGCCAGACCGGACAGACCGACCAGCACCAGGAACGCGCCCAGCCGTTCGACAAACCGCGCCACGCCCGGCGCACCATTGCGCGAATCGCGCCAGCGCATGCCTGCGTCGCCGAACCGGCTCTCGGCCGCCTGCTCCAGCGCCTCAAGGTCCGCCGTGGGGGGCAGGGTCAGGCGGTACTTGGTGTTGAACAGCGTCCCGGTCTCCAGCAGCCCCGAGTTGTCCAGCGCCTGCGTGCGCACGATGGTGCGCGGCCCCAGACCAAAGCCTGCTCCGGCGCTGTCCGGTTCGCGGGTCAGCAGGGCGCTCAGACGGAAATCCTGCGTGCCCAGCCGCAGCGTGTCGCCCGTGGTCAGCCCCAGCCGGTCGGCCAGCACCTGCTCCATGATCGCACCGGGCAGGCCGTCCTGATCCCCCAGCGCCTGCGTCAGCGGCATATCGGGGGAAAGCCCCACGCTGCCGATCAGCGGATAGGCATCATCGACGCCCTTGACCTGTGTCAGCCCGCGCTCCGTCTCTCCATCGCGGTCCACCACCGCCATCGAGCGGAAATCGACAACTTGCGAGACGTTCTGCGCAATTTGCGCCATCCACGCGCGTTCTTCATCGGTGGCGAAACGATAGGTGAAATCCATCTCGGCCTGACCGCCCAGCAGCGCGGCCCCCTCACGGGCCAGCCCCGCCTCGATGGCCGACCGGACGGACCCTACCGCGGCAATGGCGGCAACCCCAAGGGCAAGACAGGCCAGGAAAATGCGAAAGCCGTGCAAGCCTCCACGCAGCTCGCGGCGGGCCAGGCGGGCGGCAATGCGCAGGCTCATGCAGCGGCCCGCGCGGCGATGCGGCCATCCACCAGCCGCACCACGCGGTCACAGCGTTCGGCCAGCGCGTTCGAATGGGTCACCAGCACCAGCGTCGCCCCGTGCCGGTCGCGCAGGTCGAACAACATGTCCATGATCGCGTCGCCATTGGCCAGATCCAGATTGCCCGTCGGCTCATCCGCCAGCAGGATACGCGGCCGCGTGACAGATGCGCGCGCCAGCGCCACGCGCTGTTGTTCGCCCCCCGACATCTGCGAAGGGTAATGCCCGCTGCGATGGGCCAACCCCACGGTGGCCAGCTCCGCCTCGGCCCGGGCAAAGGCGTCCGACACTCCGGCCAGTTCCAGCGGCGTGGCCACGTTCTCCAGCGCGGTCATGGTGGGGATCAGGTGGAACGACTGGAACACCACGCCCATGTTGTCGCGGCGAAACCGGGCCAGCGCGTCTTCGTCCATCTGCGTCAGGTCGTTGCCCAGGGCCATCACCGTGCCGCCGGTGGCCCGTTCCAGCCCGCCCATCAGCATCAACAGCGACGACTTGCCCGACCCCGACGGGCCAACCAGCCCAACCGTCTCGCCTGCGTCGATTTGCAAGCTGATGCCGTGCAGAATTTCGATGCGTCCGGCATTGCCATCCAGCGCCAGTGTTGCATTTTCAAGGGTCAGGACTGGATTGGACATGCATGCGTGCCTTTATAGGGGGTACGCTTGGATATGGAGGCTGGATCACGATGCGCAAGGCAATCGTTGGAATTCTTACGGTTTTATCGGGCCCTGCGCTGGCCGATCCGGTGGTGATCGCGGCACTGGGCGACAGCCTGACCCAGGGGTACGGGCTGCCGCAAGAGGACGGCTTCGTGCCGCAACTGGAAAGCTGGCTGCGCGAACACGGTGCCGATGTGCAGGTGCTGAACGCAGGTGTGTCCGGCGATACCACCGCCGGTGGCCTGTCGCGCGCGGCGTGGACGCTGACGCCGGACGTGGACGCGATGATCGTCTCGCTGGGCGGCAACGACCTGTTGCGCGGCATTGATCCGGCAAACAGCCGCGCCAATCTGGACGGGATATTGCAGGCCGCAGCCGAGGCAGATGTCAAAGTGCTGTTGGTGGGGATGCAGGCACCGGGCAACTATGGGCCCGAGTACAAGGCGGCCTTTGATGCGATGTACCCGGATCTGGCCGAGCAATACGGCACGCTCTATGCGCCCAGCTTTTTCGAAGGCATGGGCGGCGCGGACACCGATCCCGCAGCGGTGCGCGACTTGATGCAGGCGGACGGGATTCACCCGAATGCGGACGGCGTTCAAAAGGTTGTGGAAGGGCTGGGGCCCCAGGTGCTGAAGCTGGTCGGGCAAGTGCCGTCGGGTTGATTGGGCAGCGGGCGCACACGCGGTTGTTGCTCGTCAGATGACTTTTGCGTCATCAATTAGCCTAAATTTGAAAAACCCGACGTTAGCGCGGATCGCAGCGAATAGGCGGTTTGAGCCTACTTTGACGATTTTCTGCATAGCGGCGAATGGCTGCCATCATGGCAGCGCAACAAACCTTCAATAACTTCTTATGTTTTGACCGGGGTCTGTGGCAGCGTCATATGAGAGCTTTTGGAAATGTAATTATTTTGGCATCGCTGACACGATGGTATAGGCGACTTGTCCCGATTGAGCTTTGAGATGATCATGCTCGACATTCATCATTGCTTTACCTATCTGGTCGCCTTGTTCCGCAGGACTTATGCTCTGAAGGCGCTCCATTTCACTTAGGCGTCTAAGTGCAAAAGTTGATCCCATTGCAAGCATTTGGACATGATCTGGACTAATGTTGAGCGCTTGTATTGTACCGTCAATAGCCCCAAAAGCAGAGGCAAGAAATTCCTGATCGTTAACATCTGCGTCAAGCGAGCGTAGAAATGAACTGTGCGCAATCGACGCCTTATCGTATAGGGCAATCTTGTCCTGTTGGGTTTCGTCAGTGGACCTAGATTGTAGTCGTTTAAATATTCCAAACATCTATATCTCCAAATTCCCTCAACATCACGAATGTCACATCAGGAGCAGAAACAACATCAATAGCTCATTGGCTATGAGCTCGTGCGCAGGCTGTTCCGAAAACGACCGTTTGTTGAACGGCGACCATTAAGCAGGCATTGGTGCATGTGTTGCGAACTGTCGCTTCGTTCCGCTCGTCTGCCTTCGCTCCACATCGCACCCAAGGTCTGCTTGGGGCAGAAATACGGGGCGTTTGGGTCAGCATTGTGTACTGCTGCCCCGTAGCCAGAAGCAGAAAGCCAGTCTCGACCGTCGGGCCGATACGAATCGCCGGTCGCACAAACAAAAACGGACGCCGAAGCGCCCGTTTCATCTATCATATCAACAAAAAGGCTTATGCCAGTGCGATGTTGATCGCGCTTTCGCGGTTGTCGCGGCCATTTTCGATGTCGAAAGTGACTTTTTGGTTGTCGGCCAGACCGGTCAGGCCCGAACGCTCAACAGCCGAAATGTGCACGAACACATCTTTGCTGCCGCCATCGGGTGCGATAAAGCCGTAGCCTTTTGTTGTGTTGAACCATTTGACGGTGCCAGTAGCCATCGTCGTACTCCTTTTAATAACTGCCCACGGAATGCGGCAGGTCGGCAAAGTCTAGACAGATCGAGAGACTGAGCCCGAAAGAGGAGCAGTGTGGTCGATAGGTGTAACGTCGCAGTGTGAATATGCGCGCGAACTGTCCCGAAATCAAGCGAAATTCGACTCCGGGGCTTTATGGGCGCATCGGCGCCGATGATCTGCGGTGCCCTATTTTTGTGCGTCGCCGTGGGAATGTCCATCCCTCCAGAGTCAGAATCTTTTTTTACCAGTTGATAAAAAAATTATTCCGTGAGAGCGTTTTTGCAAAGATGACAGCAAAATGTCTTGGGAGCGTGAAGATGGTTGATGATGTGTTTACACCGGGGATCAAGGCCGGACGGCTGGAACAGGGCGCCTATGCGGCGCAGTTTTCAGACCTGCACCCGCCGCTGGACCACCACGAGGCGCTGGTCGCGGCGGATCGCTGCTATTTCTGCCACGATGCGCCGTGCATCACCGCCTGTCCCACGGACATCGACATCCCGCTATTCATCCGCCAGATCGCCACGGGCACGCCGGATGCGGCGGCCAAGACGATCCTGGGGCAGAACATCATGGGCGGCATGTGTGCCCGCGTCTGCCCGACCGAACAGCTGTGCGAACAGTCCTGCGTGCGCGAGGTGGCCGAGGGCAAGCCGGTGCTGATCGGCCAGTTGCAACGCTATGCGACCGATCATCTGCAACAGCAGGGCATCCACCCCTTCACCCGTGCCGGGGCGACGGGCAAGACCGTGGCGGTTGTCGGTGCTGGCCCCGCGGGTCTGTCCTGTGCGCACCGGCTGGCGATGCTGGGGCATGACGTGGTGGTCTATGACGCGCGGCCCAAGGCGGGCGGGCTGAACGAATTCGGCATTGCCGCCTACAAGACCCCGAACGGCTTTGCGCAGGACGAGGTGGATTGGCTGCTGAAAATCGGCGGCATCCGCATCGAGACGGGCAAGGCGCTGGGGGATGGGCTGACGCTGGATGCATTGAAGGCGGAGTTTGACGCGGTGTTTCTGGCCATCGGTCTGGGCGGTGTGAACGCATTGGGCGCGGAGGGTGAGGACAAGGACGGCGTGACCGATGCCGTTGATTTCATCGCCGAGCTGCGCCAGTCCAGTGACTTGACCGCGCTGCCAATTGGCCGCGACGTGGTGGTGATCGGGGGCGGTATGACCGCGATTGACGCCGCTGTGCAGGCCAAGCTGCTGGGCGCGCTGAACGTCACGCTGGTCTATCGCCGTGGCCGTGACCGGATGAACGCCAGCACGTTCGAACAGGATCTGGCCGCCAGCAAAGGCGTGCGTATCGTCACCCATGCGGTGCCTGTGGCCGTGCATGGCAACGGTGCGGTCCGCGAGATCGAATTTGAATATGTCGATGGCGCGATGAAAGGCACCGGGGAAATGCTGCGCTTGCCTGCGGACCAGGTCTTCAAGGCCATTGGCCAGACCCTGCAGGGCGACGGGCTGCCCGATCTGGAGGGGCGCAAGATCGCCGTGAGCGGCGCGGGGCGCACCAGCGTCAAGGGTGTCTGGGCCGGGGGCGACTGTGCCTCGGGCGGGGACGATCTGACGGTGACGGCTGTTGCCGAAGGCCGCGACGCGGCGATGGACATTCACGCGGCGCTGACCGCATGAGGTTTCGTGGCGAAACCTTCTTTATTAACAAAGGGTTAATCAAAACCCATGGCGCCCGGTCGAACCGTGCCCGCATATCCAACAACGGGAGGCCCTGAAACATGGCTGATCTGACTAGCGAATTCGTAGGCATCAAATCCCCCAACCCCTTCTGGCTGGCCTCGGCGCCGCCGACGGACAAGGAATACAACGTCCGCCGCGCCTTTGACGCGGGTTGGGGCGGTGTGGTGTGGAAGACATTGGGCATGGAAGGCCCGCCTGTCGTCAACGTCAACGGCCCGCGCTATGGCGCGATCTGGGGCGCGGACCGCCGTCTGCTGGGGCTGAACAACATCGAGCTGATCACCGACCGCCCGCTGGAGGTGAACCTGCGCGAGATGAAAGCGGTCAAGCGCGACTATCCCGACCGGGCGCTGATTGCGTCGATCATGGTGCCTTGCGAGGAAGAAGCGTGGAAGGCGATCCTGCCCCATGTCGAGGAAACCGGCGCGGACGGGATCGAGCTGAACTTTGGCTGCCCGCACGGTATGGCTGAACGCGGCATGGGCAGCGCCGTTGGGCAGGTTCCGGAATACATCGAAATGGTCACCCGCTGGTGCAAGATGTACACGCGGATGCCGGTGATCGTGAAGCTGACGCCGAACATCACCAACGTGCTGTACCCGGCCGAAGCCGCCAAGCGGGGCGGGGCCGATGCGGTGTCGCTGATCAACACGATCAATTCGATCACATCCGTGGATCTGGACAATTTCGCGCCCGAACCGATGATCGATGGCAAGGGTACGCACGGCGGTTATTGCGGCCCTGCGGTCAAGCCCATCGCGTTGAACATGGTGGCCGAAATTGCCCGCAACCCCGCCACAGCCGACCTGCCGATCAGCGGCATCGGTGGCGTGACCACATGGCGCGATGCGGCCGAGTTTCTGGCGCTGGGTGCCGGCAACGTTCAGGTCTGCACGGCCGTGATGACCTATGGGTTCAAGATCGTGCAGGAAATGATTTCGGGCCTGTCCGAATACATGGACAGCAAGGAGATGACCTCGGTTGACCAGCTGGTGCGCAAGGCGGTGCCGAATGTGACCGACTGGAACCAGTTGAACCTGAACTATGTCGCCAAGGCCAGGATTGATCAGGATGCCTGTATTTCCTGTGGCCGCTGCTTTGCCGCCTGCGAGGACACCTCGCATCAGGCGATTGCCATGTCCGAGGATCGCACATTCACTGTGATCGACGAGGAATGCGTGGCCTGCAACCTGTGCGTCAACGTCTGCCCGGTCGAGGATTGCATCAGCATGGTGCCGATGGAGGCAGGCACAACCGATCCGCGCACGGGCAAGGTTGTGGATCCGGCCTATGCCAACTGGACGACGCACCCCAACAACCCGTCGGCGACGGCGGCGGAGTAAGCGATACTGTTGCTGTCATAGGTCAGGCGAAATTGACCCTTGCGTCAAAGCTGGCCTGAAAGGGACAACCGGACCTGTGCGGAGATGGCAGTGAATGGCGGGAATGAGGCCTTTCCGCCTGTCCTCGCGCGGGACAAGGCCGAAGGCCGCCGCGCATCGCCGGGCCGCCCCACGGCACGGCGATTTGGTTTCTGTTGCGCGAGACAGTTCGGTCGGATGTGCTTGGCTGCCATAAAGTGCCAGACACTAAGGTCGGATCGCCGTACCTCGGCCCGTCGATGCGCGGCTTTGCGTTCTGTTTCAAACGGCGGCTTGGTCTGCACTGTTGACCTTGCCCCAAGCTGTTCCGAAGGACCGCTTTAGGTCAGAAATGCTTGGCATTTGGGCCAATATTGCCGGACGCGGCCGCTTGATTTGGGCCGGAAAATCTGTGGCATCGAGTCAAAGGTGTGCGACGGTCAACCCTTACGCCGGGGGGCTGTTTTGCCCCGGTGTCAGCAGGTTCCGAAACATGGTCTGCAGGAATTGCGAGGCCGCGTCGGTGGGTTCCTGCCCTTCCAGCAACACGTCGATCTGCGCTTGAAAGTCGGCGTAGTGCTGTGTGGTGGCCCAGATCGAGAAAATCAGGTGGCGCGGGTCGACCTGTGCCAGTTTGCCCGCATCCATCCACGCCTGAATCACTGCGCAACGCGCATCGAACAGCGGTTTGAGATCGGCACGCAAATGCGGGTCCATGCGCGGGGCGCCTTGCAGGATTTCATTGGCAAACAGACGGCTTTCGCGGGGCAGGTCGCGTGACATTTCCAGCTTGCGTTGCACATAGGTCAGGATCTCGGTCAGCGGGTCGCCTTTGGGGTCCAGCCCGGCCAGCGGGTCCAGCCATGTCTCCATCAGCTGGCTGAGCACGGTGACGTGAATTTCCTCTTTACCGTCAAAGTAGTAGAGGATGTTCGGCTTGCTCAGCCCCGCCTGTTCCGCGATCTGGTCCAGCGTGGCACCGCGAAAGCCGTGGGCCGAAAAAACGTCGAGTGCGGCATCCAGAATCTTGCGCCGGTTGCGCTGTTGGATGCGGCTGGGTTTCTTCTGGATTTGTTCGGCCAAAATACCCGCCCTTCGGCTGCTTCAATTTCGGGCAAATGCGCAATGCCTGCGCAAAGCCCCTCAGTCAGTTCTTGACTCAAAAGGGGCAGAGCGCAATCGTGTATTTACCAAATGGTCAAAAACAAGCGCCGCAGAGCGCGAGGGGGAGAGATATGGCAGCACCTGGGGAAAACCTGCGGATCGACGGACAACGGCTGTGGGACAGCCTGATGGACATGGCCAGGATCGGCCCCGGCGTGGCGGGCGGCAACAACCGCCAGACGCTGACCGATGCGGACGCCGAAGGTCGCGCGCTGTTCCAGTCGTGGTGCGAGGCCGCGGGCTGCACGATGGGGCTGGACCAGATGGGCAACATGTTTGCGCAGCGCGCGGGCACGGACCCGGACGCGCTGCCGGTCTATGTCGGCTCGCATCTGGACACGCAGCCCACGGGCGGGAAATACGACGGTGTTCTGGGCGTGCTGGGGGGCTTGGAAATCCTGCGCACGCTGAACGATCTGGACGTGAAGACCAAACATCCGATCGTGGTCACCAATTTCACCAACGAAGAGGGCACACGCTTTGCCCCCGCGATGCTGTCGTCGGGTGTCTTTGCGGGCATTCACACGCAGGATTGGGCCTATGCCAAGACCGACGCCGAGGGCAAAACCTTTGGCGATGAGCTGGCGCGGATCGGTTGGCGGGGCGACGAAGAGGTCGGCGCGCGCAAGATGCATGCGTTTTTCGAGCTGCACATCGAACAGGGGCCTATTCTGGAGGCCGAGGGCAAGGATATTGGCGTTGTTACCCATGGGCAGGGTCTGTCGTGGACGCAAATCACGGTGACAGGCAAGGATGCGCACACCGGATCGACGCCGATGCCGATGCGCAAGAATGCGGGTCTGGGCATGGCGCGGATTCTGGAAAAGGTCGATGAGATTGCCTGGAGCCACGCGCCCCATGCGGTGGGTGCTGCGGGGCATATCGATGTCTACCCGAACTCGCGCAACGTGATCCCCGGTCAGGTGGTGTTCACGGTTGATTTCCGCTCGCCCGACCTGTCGGTGATCGAGGACATGGAGGCGCGTCTGCGCGTCGAGGCGCAGAAGATTTGCGATGATATGGGGCTGGAGGTTGAATTCGAGAAGGTGGGCGGGTTTGATCCTGTCGCCTTTGACGAGGGCTGTGTCACGGCGGTGCGCAATGCGGCCGAGCGGCTGGGCTATTCGCATATGGATCTGATTTCCGGTGCGGGGCACGATGCCTGCTGGGTCAACCGTGTGGCGCCGACGGCGATGGTGATGTGTCCTTGCGTCGACGGGCTGAGCCACAACGAGGCCGAGGAGATCACCAAGGACTGGGCGGCTGCGGGCGCGGATGTGCTGTTGCACGCGGTGGTCGAGACGGCGGAGATTGTCGGGTGAGGAAGGCGCTGCCATGATCGACCCTGACCTGAGCATTGCGGACCGGATCGGACTGCTGGTTCAGGCCGAGGTGGAGGACGCGCCGGTGGACACGCCCAAGGACCGCGCCTATCTGGCGGCCTTTCGCGCGGCATTGGTCCGGCCCTTTGCGACCACGGTGAATTTCTCCGGCGGGTTGACGCAGACCTGCTGGACCGTGACGCGGACCGATGGCGATTACCGCGTGATCTATATGCCGCGTGCGGGGTATTTCGCGCTGTGTGTGGAGAGCGATTTCGGGCCGTTGGACATTGGCGTGCACGGGCCGGCGATGGGGTGCTTTGCGAGCGTGTGACGCGGGGCGCTGCCCCGGACCCCGGGATATTTAAGGCCAAAAGAAACAGGCCGTACAAACGAGACGACAGGAGAGACGAGATGAGCAAGGTGATCAAGGGCGGCATGGTCTGCACGGCGGACCGGACGTGGAAAGCGGATGTGCTGATCGAGGGCGAAAAGATCGTGCGCATTGGCGAGGATCTGGTGGGCGATGAGTACATTGATGCGGAAGGGGCCTATGTGATCCCCGGCGGGATCGACCCGCACACGCATCTGGAAATGCCGTTCATGGGCACCACCGCCGCCGAGACATTCGAGACCGGCACATGGGCCGCCGCCGTGGGCGGGACCACGATGATCGTGGATTTCTGCCTGCCGGGCGAGGATGGCAGCATCAAGAATGCGATCAACGAATGGCACCGCAAGTCTGCGCCGCAGATCTGTTCGGACATCGGCTATCACATGGCGATCACCGGCTGGAACGAGAACGTATTCAACGAGATGAAAGACGCCGTGGATATGGGCGTGAATTCGTTCAAGCATTTCATGGCCTACAAGGGCGCGCTGATGATCGAGGACGACGAGATGTTCGCGTCGTTCAAACGCTGTGCCGAGCTGGGTGCGCTGCCGATGGTCCATGCCGAGAATGGCGATCTGGTGGCGGAGTTGCAGCAGAAGTATTTCGATCAGGGGATCACCGGCCCCGAGGGGCATGCCTATTCCCGCCCGCCCGAGCTGGAGGGCGAGGCCGCGAACCGTGCGATCACCATTGCCGACACGGCAGGCGTGCCGTTGTATATCGTGCATGTGTCTTGCGAGCAGACACACGAGGCGATCCGCCGTGCGCGGCAGAAGGGGATGCGGGTCTATGGCGAGCCGTTGATCCAGTTCCTGACGCTGGACGAAGGCGAGTATTTCAACAAGGACTGGGACCACGCCGCGCGCCGCGTGATGTCGCCGCCGTTCCGCAACAAGCAGCATCAGGACAGCCTGTGGGCCGGTTTGCAGGCGGGATCGTTGCAGGTGGTGGCCACCGACCACGCCGCGTTCTCGACCGAGCAGAAGCGGGCGGGGCGCAATGATTTCCGTATCATCCCCAACGGGTCGAACGGGCTGGAGGAACGTCTGGCGGTGCTGTGGACCGAAGGGGTTGAAACGGGCCGCCTGACGCCGAACGAATTTGTCGCCGCGACCTCGACCAATGTGGCGAAGATCCTGAACATCTACCCGCAGAAGGGCGCGATTGTTGAGGGTGCGGATGCGGATATTGTGGTGTGGGACCCGAAGATCACCAAGACGATCAGCCCAGCCAACCACCATTCGATCCTGGATTACAACGTGTTCGAAGGCTTCGAGGTGACGGCCCAAAGCCGCTATACCCTGAGCCGGGGCGAGGTGATCTGGGCCTGGGGGCAGAACAGCCAGCCGCAGCCCGGACGGGGCAAGTTCGTGCCGCGCCCTGCCTTTGCCGCGCCCAACGTGGCGCTGTCGAAGTGGAAAGAGCTGACCAGCCCGAAGATGATCAAGCGCGATCCGATGAACATTCCGGCGGGGATCTAATTTGTGGAAGTGAATAACCTGAAAGACGCAGGCAATCCGGCCAGAAAAGCCGGGGCCGTTATCTCGGCCAAGGATCTCGACCTGACGTTTCAGACCAACGACGGCCCCGTACACGCGCTGAAAGCCGTGTCGCTGGACATTGAAAAGGGCGATTTCGTCAGCTTTATCGGCCCCTCGGGCTGTGGCAAGACGACGTTCCTGCGGTGCATGGCCGATCTGGAGCAGCCCACGGGCGGGAGCATCACCGTGAACGGTGTCAGCGCCGCCGAGGCGCGGGCGGCGCGGGCCTATGGCTATGTGTTTCAGGCGGCGGGTCTGTATCCGTGGCGCACCATCGGGGGCAACATCAGCCTGCCGCTGGAGATCATGGGCTATTCCAAGGCCGACCAGCGCGATCGTGTGGCGCGGGTGCTGGAGCTGGTGGAGCTGGCCGGGTTCGAGAAGAAGTTCCCATGGCAGCTGTCGGGCGGGATGCAGCAGCGGGCAAGCATTGCCCGTGCGCTGGCCTTTGACGCGGATATTCTGCTGATGGACGAACCCTTTGGCGCGCTGGACGAGATTGTGCGCGACCATTTGAACGAGCAGTTGCTGAAGCTGTGGGCGCGGACGGAAAAGACGATTGCCTTTGTCACCCATTCGATCCCCGAGGCGGTGTACCTGAGCACCAAGATCGTGGTGATGAGCCCGCGACCGGGGCGGATTACGGATGTGATCGACAGCCCGCTGCCCAAGGAGCGCCCGCTGGATATCCGCGAGACACCGGAGTTTCTGGAGATTGCGCACCGGGTGCGCGAAGGTTTGCGGGCGGGGTCCGAGGTATGACACCGCGTCGGGCCGAACCACGGGATGTGCCGGCGATGGCGGGGATCGTGAACGCGTGGATCGACGCGACCCCGTGGATGGAACGCGATCTGCCACCACAGGAGATCGAGGCGTTGATCGGCACGGGGTTGCCGCAGCGCGAGATGTGGGTGATCGGTGATCCGGCGCAGGCCTATATCTCGATCGAGGCCGAGATTGCCCATATCTGGGGGTTCTACTGTGCCCGGCCGGGGCAGGGCATGGGCAAGCGGTTGCTGGACCGTGCCAAGGAGGACCGCGATTTCCTGTCTTTGAACACCCATGTGCCCAATGTGGCCGCACAGCGTTTCTATGCGCGCGAGGGGTTCGCGCCGGTGGGTGAGGTCCCGCCGGGGCCGGTTTCGTCCGTGGCGGACACGCCGCAGCGGGTGCCGACGGGCATCCCGGAGTTGCGCATGGAGTGGCAGCGATGAAATCAGTGTTTCCTGTCCTCACGGTCGTCGCGGCGATTGTCGTGATGTGGTATCTGGCTGCCGTGCCGATGAACGCGCAATGGGCCTATGACCGGGCGGCGCGGGCCGATGTGGAACTGACGTTCAGCGATCTGGTGGCCGACACATGGAGCCAGGAGAAACCCCGGCTGCCCGCACCGCATCAGGTGGCGGTCGAGGTCTGGCAGACCACGGTCGACAAGAAGATCACCTCGAAACGGTTGTTGATCTATCATTCGTGGATCACGCTGAGTGCCACGCTGGTGGGTTTTGCGCTGGGCACGACGCTGGGCATTCTGCTGGCGGTGGGGATTGTCTATAACCGGGTGATGGACATGAGCGTGATGCCGTGGGTCATTGCGTCACAGACCATTCCGATTCTGGCGCTGGCGCCGATGATCATCGTGGTGCTGAACGCGGTGGGCATATCGGGCCTGCTGCCCAAGGCGGTGATCAGCATGTACCTGTCGTTTTTCCCCGTCGCCGTGGGCATGGTCAAAGGGCTGCGCAGTCCCGAGGTGATGCAGCTGGACCAGATGCACACATGGCACGCCAGCGCGTCACAGACGTTCTGGAAGCTGCGCCTGCCTGCGTCGATGCCCTATCTGTTTACCTCGCTGAAGGTGGCGATGGCGGCATCCTTGGTGGGGGCCATCGTGGGTGAGCTGCCGACGGGGGCGATTGCCGGTCTGGGCGCGCGTCTGCTGGCGGGCAGCTATTACGGCCAGACCATCCAGATCTGGAGCGCGCTGATCATGGCGGCGGCACTGGCGGCGGTCATGGTGTCGCTGATCGGGCTGATCCAGCGGATCGTGCTGAAACGGATGGGGATGGCGACATGAGCGCGGTTGTACAGAAACGGCCCGCGTGGCTGGGCTGGGCGCTTTTGGCGGTGGTCCTTGCTCTGGCGGCTGTGGTGGACTGGCGGCTGGTGCCGGTTCTGGCGATCTGGGTGGCGGGCTGGATGCTGAACGCGCTGATTGCGCGGCACGGCACATGGACCTGGGGTGGCTATGTCATTCCGGTGATCTTTGGCATCACCTTGCTGGCGATGTGGGAAACGGGCGAGCGGCTGTTTGAAATCTCGGACGTGCTGTTGCCGGCGCCCTCGGAGATTGCCGCGCGGTTCTGGCTGTCGCGGGACATCCTGTGGGTGGATTTTGTGCAGACCGTGATCAAGGGCGCGTTGTCCGGTTTCGTCATGGGCTGCGGGGCGGCGTTCCTGTTGGCGGTGGTCATCGACCGCTTTCCGTTCCTGCAAAAGGGGCTGCTGCCGGTGGGCAACTTTGTCGCCGCGCTGCCGATTGTGGGGATGGCGCCGATTCTGGTGATGTGGTTCGGGTTCGACTGGCAGTCCAAGGCCGCCGTGGTCGTGGTCATGGTGTTCTTTCCCATGCTGGTGAACACCGTGCAGGGGCTGCAATCGACCGACAATATGCAGCGCGACCTGATGCGCACCTATGCGTCGTCCTATTGGCAGACCTTGCTGAAACTGCGCCTGCCTGCGGCAATGCCGTTCATTTTCAACGGGCTCAAGATCGCCTCGACGCTGGCGCTGATCGGGGCGATTGTGGCCGAATTCTTCGGCTCGCCCATTCACGGCATGGGCTTTCGCATCTCGACCTCTGTGGGGCAGCTTGCGCTGGATCTGGTCTGGGCCGAGATTGTCGTAGCAGCCATCGTCGGTTCTGCCTTTTATGGCGGCATCGCTCTGCTGGAACGGCTCGTGACATTCTGGCACCCTTCACAGAGGGGCCGGACATGAGAATAATAAACCAAGAAGAAGACCAACAAGGAGTATCAAAATGAAAACGTTTACTTACGCGGTCACAACCGCTGCACTGGGCCTGATGGGCACCGGTGCGATGGCGGCGGACGATGTCACGCTGCAACTGAAATGGGTCACGCAGGCCCAGTTTGCAGGCTACTATGTGGCGCTGGACAAGGGGTTCTACGAAGAAGAGGACCTGAACGTGACGATCAAGCCGGGTGGCCCGGACATCGCCCCGGTGCAGGTGCTGCTGGGTGGCGGTGCCGACGTCATGGTCGACTGGCTGCCCTCCGCGCTGGCGGCACGGGAAAAGGGCGCGCCGATTGTGAACATCGCGCAGCCTTTCGCCAAATCCGGCTTGATGCTGACCTGTTTGAAAGAGCATGGCATCACCTCGCCCGCCGACTTCCCCGGTCACACGCTGGGCACATGGTTCTTTGGCAACGAGATTCCGCTGCTGAGCTGGATGGGCAAGCTGGGCTATTCCACCGATGGCTCTGACGGTGGCGTGACCATCCAGAAGATCAACTTCAACGTCGATCCGCTGCTGCAAAAGCAGGTCGAATGCGCCACGACCATGACCTACAACGAATACTGGCAGGTCATTGATGCGGGTCTGACACCCGAGGATCTGGTGGTTTTCAAATACGAGGACGAAGGCATTTCGACGCTTGAAGATGGTCTTTACACCACCGAAGAGAAGCTGGCCGATCCCGAGATGAAGGATAAGCTGGTCCGTTTTGTGCGGGCGTCGATGAAGGGGTGGAAATACGCTGAAGAGCACCCCGATGAGGCGGCCGAGATCGTTCTGGAGAACGACCAGACCGGTGCCCAGACCGAAAAGCACCAGAAGCGCATGATGGGCGAGATTGCCAAGCTGACCGAGGGCAGCAATGGGGCGCTGGACGAGGCGGCTTTTGACCGCAGTGCCGCGATCACCATGGAAGGTGGCATGATCACCAAGGCGCCCGAAGGCGCATGGACGCACGAGATCACCGACGAAGCGCTGAAATAAGCCGCTTTGCCGGATGGAACATGAAAGGGCCAGCGCGATGCGCTGGCCCTTTTTCCGTCTGGTGGAAGGAGCGGGAAGGTGCCGCGCAACCCGTAGGGGACGGGTCGTGCAAGGCTATGAGGGCCTCATCAATTCGAGGGGGAAATGGGCCCTCTCATCCGTCATCCGTGAGTGCCAGACGAATTTCGTGTGTCGATCATGCCCGCACTTTCAAGCATCTGAGCCAGGTCTTTGGCAGCGTCCAGATCCTCGATCGTGGCAGCTTCGGCGATCTGGTCGTCGCAGTATTCTGCCAGCAATTGACGCATACGCGTGTTGTGGGTCACGGCTGCCACCTTCGGGGCAGGAACGGTTGGAGTGTGGTCGTCCGACAGCTCGTAGGCGCGCTGGTCGGATACGAACATGTCGCCCTCGATCCCGGCAAAGGCACGGATCTTGGCGATGCGCTCGTCCGAACAATCCAGCAGGGCGGCCATTGCTGACACCTTGCCCATCGGCTTGGTCGATCCGACATAGCCATAGGGCGCGCAATCCGACCGTTTCAGGACACGGTTCATCACCGGGTCAATCACGGTCACGATGTCAGAGATGCCCGAATTCCTGGCATATTCAAGGGATGCTGCCATCAGCTCGCAGGTCGCATAGCTGACCGAATTGCGCGAATTGCCGCGATCCAGAATGTCGGTGTCGACACAGAAGCGCGTCGATTCCCACAAGGTGGCGCTGCGCAAGGGCGGTTCGCCGTCCAGAATGTCGTGGAACACGTCGGACAGCATGTGCGGTCCCGTGGTTTGCAAGGCACGCACACAGGATACAACGTGCCCGTCGTCGTTCAGCCCAATAACATAGGCAGGGTCAAGGGCGTCGAACTGGTCGATTTCCTTGCCGTCAATAATATCTACCTCCCACCCCAGACGCTGACCGAAAACACGTGCGCGCAAGGCGAACATTTCGTCGAGAAGGCGGCTGTAGCGCTGCCGGTTAAGGCCGTCGATTACAATGATCATGTTATTCTCCGCTACTAGATCGCTGAGAATACCATCAAGGTTTTGGGAAATAGCGGCTATACGGGAAATCCCGTAGGAGGCAGGTTACTCGGGGTGAATGAGACCCAGACCAATTGCGCGGCCCACGGCCTGGGGCGTGGTCAGCGCGCCCAGTTTCGAGCGGCCCGACCGCAGGTGCACCTCGACCGTGCGGTTCGAGATCGACAGGATGTCTGCCACGTCCTGCTGGCTTTTGCCTGCTGCGATCCATTGCAGGATTTCAACCTCGCGTGCCGACAGGCTGGGATGGTGCAGTTTTCGGGTCAGGGCATGAGAGTGGATGACGTTGTCATGCAGGTGCACCGCCGCTGTTTGCAGCTCGCCGAGGATCTTGGCCTTGAGCAGGTCCCATTCCCGGTCGGAACAGTTGCGGGTGACGCTGAACAGGCCGACATCCCCGTAGGGTCCGCGCACCGGCACGGTCAGCCCCTGCTCCGAAATACCGTGATCGCTGGCGGCGCGGAAAATATCCCGGAACGTGCGTTCGCCGCGCAGGCGCTGCCAGTCGACTGGGGCGATGCTGCGGCTGGCAAGAAGCAATGCGGGATCGCGGTACTGAAAACCTTCCTTGACGTAGCGGGTCTGCCATTCGTCGGGATAGTTTACGAATCCGTGCACTGTTTGGGCAATCGGGTCCATGCCGGCGTAGGCCGCAAAATCCAGTTCATGTGTCTCACAAACCGAATCCAGAAAGGATCTCAGGTTGTTCCCTGGAAACGGCAGGTTGCTGAGATCAATGACGGACAAATAGTACCCCTTTTGGGACAACACTGAGCATATTTTACGCAAGAGTTCACGTACAAGTTTCCTTCCGCGCGCGCGATAACGCAACTGGAATTATAAAAATAAGTGGATCGGGTCAAAAGGTCCGGTCCAAGCTGCTGGCTGGAAACCTTGGTCTGCGCGTGGTGCCGCGGTGCAACGTCGTGTCGTTCGGGGGGCTGCCGGAGGAGGCCCGGCAGCGTCGTCAGCCGTTTACAGGACGGTCACGACCGTACCGATGGGCACACGTCCGTAAAGGTCGATCACGTGTTCGTTCAGCATGCGGATGCAGCCGTTGCTGACCGATTTGCCGATGCTGTTCGGTTCGGTAGTGCCGTGGATGCGGAAATAGGTGTCCTTGCCGTTCTGGAACAAATACAGCGCCCGCGCGCCCAGCGGGTTCGAGGGGCCGCCGGGCTGGACATAGTCGTTGTCCTTGAACTTGCCGTAGGTTGACGGGCTGCGCTCGATCATCTCGTCGGTGGGGCGCCAGGTGGGCCATTCCTTTTTGACGTCGATGGTGGCGGTGCCGGTAAACTCGAGCCCGGCGCGGCCCACGCCCACGCCATAGCGGATGGCGGTGCGCGGCTCTGTCACCCAGTACAGGTAGTAGCTGCGCGGCAGGATCAGAAGCTGACCGGGGAGGAACTCTTTCTTGATGTTGACGATCTGAGGGGTCGGATCGAACACGACCTGCTGGGCCACAGCCGGAGCCGCAAGTTGGACCGCAACGGGGGCGGCGAGGGCAGAGGCAATGAAGGTACGGCGGTGCATGGCAGGCTCCTGAAATGTCACGTAGAGAATTGTACCACTTTTGTCGGTTTTGGTACGGATTTCAAGAGGTCACGAGGGGGGCGCGCCTTGAGTGACGTCGGAGTGCACCACGATGCACCCCGACATTGGCTTAGCGCATGAACTTCTTGTGCTTCAGGCGCTTGGGTTCAAGCGCGTCGGCACCGAGGCGGCGTTTCTTGTCTTCTTCGTAGTCTTCGAAGTTGCCCTCGAACCATTCCACATGCGCCTCGCCTTCGAAGGCCAGGATGTGTGTGCAGATCCGGTCAAGGAAGAAACGGTCGTGCGAGATGACCACGGCGCAGCCGCCGAAATCCACCAGCGCATCTTCGAGCGCGCGCAGGGTTTCGACGTCCAGGTCGTTGGTCGGTTCGTCGAGCAGCAGCACGTTGCCGCCCTCTTTCAGCAGGCGCGCCATGTGGACGCGGTTGCGTTCACCGCCCGAGAGCAGGCCGACTTTTTTCTGCTGGTCGCCGCCCTTGAAGTTGAACGACGAGCAATAGGCGCGGCTGTTCACTTCGGCGTTGCCGAGCGAGATCAGTTCCGCCCCGCCCGAGATCGCCTGCCAGACGTTGTCGTCGGCGTTCAGGTCGTCGCGGGACTGGTCGACATAGGACAGTTCGACCGTGTCGCCGAATTCGATGGTGCCTTCGTCGGGCTTTTCCTGACCTGTCAGCATCTTGAACAGGGTGGATTTACCCGCGCCGTTGGGGCCGATCACGCCGACGATGCCGCCGGGGGGCAGGGAGAAGTCCAGCCCGTCGATCAGCTGCTTGTCACCCATGTGCTTTTTCAGGCCGCTGACCTCGATCACCTTGTTGCCCAGACGGGGGCCGTTGGGGATGACGATCTGGGCATAGGCCAGTTTTTCGCGCTCGGAGGTTTCCAGCAGGTCGTTGTAGGAGTTGATCCGCGCCTTGGACTTGGCCTGACGCGCCTTGGCGCCCTGCCGCATCCACTGCAATTCGCGCTCCAGCGTCTTTTGCTTGGATTTGTCTTCGCGCGATTCCTGCTCAAGCCGTTTGGCCTTCTGTTCCAGCCATGCGGAATAGTTGCCCTCGTAGGGGACGCCGCGGCCACGGTCCAGTTCCAGGATCCAGCTGGTGATGTCGTCCAGGAAGTAACGGTCGTGGGTGACGATCAGGATCGTGCCCTTGTAGTTGATCAGGTGCTGTTGCAGCCAGGCGATGGTTTCCGCATCCAGGTGGTTGGTCGGTTCGTCCAGCAGCAGCATGTCGGGCGCTTCGAGCAGCAGTTTGCACAGGGCCACGCGGCGGGCTTCACCGCCCGACAGGTCGCTGATTTTCGCGTCGTCCGGCGGGCAGCGCAGCGCCTCCATCGACACGTCGATCTGGCTGTCCAGATCCCACAGGTTCTCGGCGTCGATCTGGTCCTGAAGTGCCGCCATTTCGTCGGCGGTCTCGTCCGAGTAGTTCATCGCCAGTTCGTTGTAGCGGTCCAGCTTGGCCTTTTTGCCGGCAACACCCAGCATGACGTTTTCACGCACGCTGAGGTTTTCGTCCAGCTTGGGTTCCTGCGGCAGGTAACCCACGCGCGCGCCTTCGGCGGCCCAGGCTTCGCCGGTGAAATCCTTGTCCATGCCTGCCATGATCTTCAGCAGGGTGGATTTACCCGCGCCGTTGACCCCGACAACGCCGATCTTGACGCCCGGCAGAAAGTTCAGGTGGATGTTCTCGAATGTCTTCTTGCCGCCCGGATAAGTCTTGGAGACCCCGGACATGTGGTAAACGTACTGATAGGCCGCCATGGGACCCTCCTTGCCGATGCGTGGAATTGTCTGGTGTCTTAGGCTGCGGCGCGCGACTTGGCAAACAGGTTTGATGTATGGGCGCGCAATCTAGTCGGTCTGCGGGGCCAGCCAGATTTCCAGCAGGTTGGGCTGAGCGATCAGACCCGCCTGTGAAAAGTCGTTCACCAGGATTTCAGCCCCGTCCAGCCGTGCGGACAGATCGCGGGCCAGCCAGCGCGCGTTTTCCGCGTAGTCGGCGCTGTAGTATCTGATCTGGGTTCTGGAGGGGCCGCGCCTCACCTCTTCGCCGCCCTGATTGCCGCCTGCGACATCCCAGCCATTGTCGGCAAGGTCGCGGGCAATCTCGCGCGATGTGGTGCGGGTGACGGGCGGGGTGAATTGCAAGTGGATCACCGGCGGGGCGGGGGCGGGACCGGACACGATGACGGGCGCGTCCGTGACCGGTGTGCCGCTGATCTCGCTGGTGTTCCCCGCGGGTGGGGCGGGCAGATCGGGTGCGTCCGAGGACACGGCAAAGCTGTTGCCTTGTTGCCCGTTCTCAAAGCGTTCCTCGCAGATCCGGGGCGGTTCTTCCAGGATGGTGCGCCAGCAGGGCGGTGACGGGGTGCGTCCGGTGATCTGGATCACGCTGTCGAAGGCACAGAACAGGATCACCCCGAAGACCACCACAAACATCCACCCCAGCACGGTCTTCATCAGCGGGTTCGAGACGACAAAGGTCAGTATTGCTGCGATCAATCCAAAGCCGAGGATGTAGAGCGCCAGCGTGATCACGTTCTGCCCGCCGCCCATCCAGCTGACCGCGATGGCCGCCGCTGCGACCACGCCAAGGCCGGTCATGATCAGGATAGCGCCGCCGCGATTGAGCTTGAGAAGGGATTGCAGGAATTCTATCGGGGTCACGGAAAAGTCCTTGGGTCAAATATGTTGCCGTAAGGTAAAGCACTTTATACGGGAGGCGTTAGTGGTTTTTACACATGGCGGCAGGGTGCTGAAATGCATGTGATGGCCGATTTGCTGGCGCGTCATGCGCAGAGGGGGCGTGTTGACTGGATCGGTCTGCGCCCCGCGCGGCGGGCAGAGGTGCAGGCCGTGCCACGGGTGCAGGTCGGGTTGTCCGGGCTGGACGGAGACCGCGCGCGGGCGGGCAAGCGGGCGGTGACGCTGATACAGGCCGAGCATTTGCCGGTGATCGCGGGGCTGTTGGGTGTGGATGTGGTGACGCCGGATGCCCTGCGGCGCAATCTGGTGATCTCGGGCATCAATCTGGGTGCGCTCAAGGGGCGCGATATTGCCGTGGGCGGGGCTGTGCTGCGGCTGACGGTGATCTGTGCGCCGTGCAGCCGGATGGAGGAAACCTTTGGGTTCGGGGGATATTATGCGGTGCGCGAGCATGGCGGGTGGTGTGCCGAAGTGGTCACGCCCGGTCTGGTGACGCGCGGGGACGTTGTACGTGTGGTTGATTGACCCCGCACAGTCGGGCAACAAGCGATGATGAACAGCGCACGCCCCTTTGTCCGGCCCGGCCAGACCATTGGCCTGTTGGGCGGATCCTTTGATCCGGCCCATACGGGGCATGTGCATATCACCCGCGAGGCGCTGAAGCGGTTTGATCTGGACCGTGTCTGGTGGCTGGTCAGCCCGGGCAATCCGCTCAAGTCACACGGGCCTGCACCGCTGGAAAAGCGGATGGCGCAGGCGCGGCGGGTCATGCAGCACCCGCGTGTGACGGTGACCGACATCGAGGCGCGGCTGGGGACGCGATATACGGCGCAGACGCTGAAGGCGTTGAAGGCGCAGTACCGGGGGGGTCGGTTTGTCTGGCTGATGGGAGCGGACAACCTGGCGCAGTTCCATCTGTGGCAGGACTGGCAATGGATCATGGCCAATGTGCCGGTCGGAGTGCTGGCCCGTCCGGGTGACCGGATTTCAGCCCGGATGAGCCCGGCGGCGCGGTTGTTTGCGCCCTACCGGATTGCAGGGCGGCATTCGCATCTGTTGGGTCGGTCCGATCCGCCTGCGTGGTGCTTTGTCAACGTACCGATGGTGGCACAATCGTCCAGTGCGATCCGTGCGGCGGGCGGCTGGTCAGCCACGTAGGCGGGCCGAGGCCAGACCCGCGCCCACGATCAACGCCAGCCCGAGCCATGTCAGCGCATCGGGCAGGGCACCGAAGATGGCCCATCCCAGGGCGACCGCCGCGATCAGCTGGAAATAGACGAGCGGGGCCAGTTGCGTGGCGGGCGCGATCCGGTTGGCATAGAGCAGCAAGAGGTTGCCCAGCAGCGAGCCTGCCGCGCTGAGCACCGTCAGCCCCGCCACGGCGGCCGTGGCGGGCGGCAGGTTGGCCAGCCCGAAAGGCAACAGGGCAAGGGCGGCGATCCCGAACTGGGTAAAGGCCAGCGCGACCGGCGATCCGGCGCCCGCCAGCCAGCGTGTCGCGGTCAGGAACAGGCCGTAGAAGCTGCCTGCGGCCACGGCCCACAGCAACCCCGCGCCGCCGCCAAAGCCGGGACGGACAACGATCAGAACACCCGCAAATCCGCAGGCGATCAGCACCGCGCGCAGCCCCGTCACCGGCTCGCGCAGGAGCAGCGCGCCCAGGGTGAAGCTGATCAGCGGGCCGATGAAGAAAGCTGCGAACACATTCGCCACGTCCTCTGTGCGCAGGGCCATCTGGATGCAGGTGATGCCCATTGCCAGAATCAAACCCCGCAGCCAGATCCGCCAGTTGCGCAGCAGTGCAAAGGTGCCGCGTGGCGCAAAGGGTGCAATCATCGCGGCGGCCAGAAAAAACCGGGATGATGCGACCCACAAGGGAGATGCACCGTGGACCGAGGTCAGCAGTTTGCCTGCGCTGTCTCCCAATGGGATCAACGACATGGCGAAAAACATGATGAGGGCGGCGCGTTCCATCAGCGGGCTGCTAGCACGCGGGGGGCGCATATGGAATGCACCACGTTTCTGTGACCGAAAACGATCTGATTGCGGCTTGTCCATTTCTTTGCGGCAAGGTTATTCTGCGCCCCATGTCATACCCAGTTTCCAGACGTTTCTTTTTGTCCGCCACGGCGGCCACCCTTGCCACCGGGGCATTTGCCGATGCGCCCGACGGGTCGCTGCGACCGCGTTTGCGCGGCGAGGGCATTGCCAAGAAGGCTGTCGCGGGCCCCGAGGTTATCGTGGCCAACGCCAAGTTGGGCGGGCAGGTGTGTTATTCAGTGGCGGATGCCAAGACCGGCCTTCGGCTTGAAGGGATGAACCCGCAGACCAACACGCCGCCGGCCAGCACGGCCAAGGCGATCACGGCGCTTTATGCGCTCAAGGTGCTGGGCAGTGCGCACCGGTTCGAAACGCAGGTTGTGGCGACCGGGACTGTCACGGACGGCATCGTGTCCGGTGATCTGGTGCTGACGGGGGGCGGTGACCCCAGTCTGGACACCAATGCGCTGGCCACGCTGGCGGCCAACGTCAAGGCGGCGGGCATCCGCGAAGTGCGCGGGGGGCTGGTGATCTATGATGGCGGGTTCCCGCATGTCCGCACCATCGACCCCGATCAGCCTGCACATCTGGGGTACAGCCCTGCCGTTTCGGGGATCGCGCTGAACTACAACCGGGTCCATTTCGAGTGGAAGCGCGAGGGCGCCAACTATGCGGTGACCATGGATGCGCGGTCGGACAAATACCGTCCCGACGTGGTCATGGCGCAGATGCGTGTCGAGGACCGCACAGCCCCCGTTTACACCTATGCAGAAAGCGGCGGGCGCGACGACTGGACCGTGGCGCGCGGCGCGCTGGGCACGGGCGGCGCACGCTGGTTGCCGGTGCGCAACCCCGCGCTGTACGCGGGCGACGTGTTCCGCACGATGCTGCGGTCGCAAGGCATCGACGTGTCTGCGGCCAAGGTGACGATGGCCCGTCCTTCGGGTCAGGTGGTGGCGCGGCAGTTCAGTGACGAGCTGCATGTTCTGCTGAAGGATATGTTGAAATATTCCACAAACCTGACGGCTGAAATGGTCGGGCTGGCGGCCACTGTCAAACGCGGTGGCACACCGCAGACGCTGAAAGAGTCCGCCAGCGCCATGAACGATTGGGTGCGCACGGATCTGGGCGCGCAGGGCATCGAACTGGTGGACCATTCGGGTCTGAGCGAGGACAGCCGGGTGACAGCGGACGGGATGGTCGGGGCGCTGGTCAAGGTTTACGGCGACAACGAGCTGCGTCCGCTGTTGAAGGAAATCGCGCTGCGCGATGCCAAGGGACGGCCGATCAAATCCGGCCCGATCACGGTGCACGCCAAGACCGGCACGCTGAACTTTGTCTCGGGGCTGGCGGGTTATATGACGGCACATGACGGCACGGTCATGGCGTTTTCGATCTATGCCGCGGACGAGGACCGCCGCGCCAAGCTGACGCGCGCGCAACGCGAAAGCCCCGAGGGCGCGCGTTGGTACAACGGGCGCGCCAAGAACATGCAGCAAGAGTTGATCGAACGCTGGGGCGCGCTCTACGGAAGCTGAGTTACAGCGTCATGTGCCGCGCCCGTGCGCCGCGTTCGATGGCAGCGGCGTGCAGGCGGTCAAGGTTCAGCTCGTAGCGGATTTCCTCGAGCAGGCGCAGTTCGCCATCGCTGAGGTATCCGTTCGAGGCCGCCACATCGCAAGCCAGAGCGTAGGCGGTTTCGAACAGACGCTCGGGCAGTGCCTCGCGCACCAGACCAAAGAGCGCGTCCAGCCCGTCCTCTTCGTCGAACAGGTCGAGCACGACCTGGCTGACGGTCGACAGACGGTCGACGTCATAATCGGCAAAGACAGGCAGATTGTTGATGGCCGAGTTGATCTTGATCAGTTCGGCGGTGTCCATTTTCGAATCCGATGCGGACACGGCGATCATCACGGCGACCAGCGCGTCCTGTTCGGTCATTGAATGCTGGGTGTCTTGGGGCACGGGCACCGTCCTTTGGTCTGCGTGTTGCAGGTGCAGAATATTGACGCGCTTGCCTTTGCACAATAGGTAGCGGCGGGATTGCGCGGTTATGCGCGACCGATGTTAAGGATATATGACATGGCGAAAATGACGGAAGCTGGCATGACCAGCAAAGCGTGGCCTTTCGAAGAAGCGCGCCGCATCCTCAAACGCTATGAAAAGGCGCCGCCCGAGAAGGGCTATGTGCTGTTTGAAACCGGCTATGGTCCCAGCGGCCTGCCGCATATCGGCACCTTTGGCGAGGTGGCGCGGACCACGATGATCCGCCGTGCCTTTCAGGAAATCAGCGACATTCCGACACGGTTGATCTGTTTTTCGGACGATCTGGACGGGATGCGCAAGGTGCCGGGCAACGTGCCGAACCCTGACGCGCTGCAGGAGCATCTGCAAAAGCCGCTGACATCGGTGCCGGACCCCTTCGAGAAATTCGAAAGCTTTGGCCACCACAACAACGCGATGTTGCGCCGGTTCCTTGATACCTTCGGGTTTGAATACGAGTTCATTTCGGCCACGGAATTCTATGCCTCGGGCAAGTTCGACGAGGTGCTGCTGCGCGCCGCCGAGAAGTACGACGAGATCATGGCGGTGATGCTGAAAAGCCTGCGCGAAGAGCGTCAGCAGACCTATTCGATTTTCCTGCCGATCCACCCGGAAACGGGCCGTGTTCTGTATGTGCCGATGAAGAAGGTGGATGCGGCCGAGGGCACGATCACCTTTGATGACCCCGAAAGCGGTGCGGAAATGACGCTGCCGTTGACCGGTGGCAATGTGAAGTTGCAGTGGAAGCCCGACTTTGGTGCGCGCTGGGCGGCTCTTGAAGTTGATTTCGAGATGTACGGCAAGGACCACAGCACCAACACGCCGATCTATGACAGCATCTGCCGCATTCTGGGGTGGAAAGCGCCCGAGCATTTCACTTACGAGCTGTTTCTGGACGAGAACGGTCAGAAGATTTCGAAGTCGTCGGGCAACGGTGTCAGCATCGACGAATGGCTGACCTATGCCAGCGCCGAAAGCCTGTCCTATTTCATGTACCAGAAGCCGAAGACGGCCAAGCGGATGCATTTCGACGTGATCCCCAAGGCGGTGGACGAATACCATCAGCAATTGCGGGCCTATGTGGATCAGGACGACAAGGCGCGGCTGAACAATCCGGTGTGGCATATCCATGGTGGTGACGTGCCCGAGTCCAAGATGTTGGTGCCGTTCTCGATGCTGTTGAACCTTGCGTCGGTTTCGCAGGCCGAGGACAAGGACCAGCTTTGGGGCTTTATCCAGCGGTACGCGCCCGATGCGACACCGCAAAGCAACCCGGATATGGATCAGGCGGCAGGCTTTGCCGTGCGCTATTTCAACGACTTCGTGAAACCCAAGCGCACCTTCCGCCTGCCCACCGACCTTGAGCGCGAGGCGCTGGAGGCGTTGCGGGACGAGTTGAAGGCCTATGATGGCGCGCTGGACGACGAGGCACTGCAATCCATCGTTTATTCAGTGGGTCGCGACCGGTTCGACCCGCTGCGCGCGTGGTTCACGGCCCTGTACGAGGTATTGCTGGGCGCGAGCCAGGGGCCGCGTTTCGGCGGGTTCATTGCGCTCTATGGTGTTGATGAAACCGTGACGTTGATTGATCAGGCCCTGGCTGGCGAATTGGTCAAAGGCTGAGCTTTGCAAGGATGCGGGCGGGGGCGACCCTGTCCGCATTTTGCCGTTTGATGATTCTAGGCTAGTTTACCTCTCGTGTGTTCATAACGAGGTAAGCCATGTTCAGATTTATCCTGCCTGCCCTGATTGCCCTGACACTGTCCCTGACCGCGCCCGTGACCGTGCAGGCCCAAGAGGCCGCGATCACCGACACGATCAACCGCCAGATCGAAGCCTTTCAGGCTGATGATTTCACTCAGGCGTTCGGGTTTGCCAGCCCGTCGCTGCAAAGCATGTTCCGCACGCCAGAGAATTTCCGGCAGATGGTCACCCAAGGCTATCCGATGGTCTGGCGCCCCGCGCGGGTCGAGTATCTGGACCAGCGGACCGAGGATGGGACGGTCTGGCAAAAGGTCATGATCACCGACCAGAAGGGCGGTGTGCATGTGCTGGATTACCGGATGCTGCAAACCGAAGAGGGTTGGAAAATCAACGGTGTGACCCTGCTGGACAGCAGCGCGGTCGCTGTCTGAGACCGACCCACCGTGACGGTGCTGTGAGGCGCTGTTAACCCGGTGTTGATACATCCTGCCGCCGGTACGGGTGGCATCGCCCCTGTCAGGTCAACACTGGTGCAGGCAGGGGGACGTACGAACCTTTTGCCGCGCTGCGGGAAAGGGTGATATTTATGAACAAGGCAATTACCGATGGCGTGCTGTTGATGCCGCCACCGTTCGCAAATGGCTTGGGGGTTTATTCCAGCGGCGACGGCACACCGGGGTCGGACACCTATGCGAGTGCTGCCAATGCGGCTTTTGTTCCTGCCGATCAGGATTTTGCCGGCTGCCTTGAGGTTCAGAAGAACGCATCCACGACCAAGGTGCGGTACATGGGGGAAACCCCCATGCTGCCCGGTTGCTATCTGCGGGTGACGGTGCGGGTGAAAGCGGTCAGCGGCAACCTGCCCTCGGTTCGGGTGGCGGGATATGCGGCGGCTGCGGGCGGCGGCAACGTGGTCGGCGTGGACCAGACCGGCGACAGCGTGGCGTTGACGACATATGGCGAGGTGGTCGAGGTCAGCGCGATCATCGGTACAGGGGACCGCAACGGCGTCGATCTGGTCTGGGGCACGCAGGCGATCTATGGCCACTTCGGGCTGGACCTGACGGGGCCGAACGGTGGCGTGGTGCGCATTGATGACATCGTGATCGAGGACGTCACCTCGGTTTTTCTGCGCGATATGCTGGCGCAGGTGGATGTGCGCGACTATGGCGCGATTGGCGATGGGACGACCGATGACAGCGCCGCCTTTGATGCGGCCAATGCCGCCGCAAACGGGCGCGTGGTGCTGGTGCCTGCGGGCACATACCGGCTGAACAGCGATGTCACCTTTGACACCCATGTGAAGTTCGAGGGCAAGGTCACAATGCCGGTGGAGGCTGTCCTGTTGCTGCGCCGTGATTTCCATTTGCCCGCCTACATCGACGCCTTCGAGGACGAGGAAGAAGCGTTCAAGAAAGCGTTTCAGGCGCTGCTGAACAATGCCGATCATGAATCGCTGGACATGGGCGGGCGCAAGGTGGCGGTGACGGCGCCCATCGACATGATTGCAACCGTGCCCAGCAAGACCAGCTATGCCACCCGCCGGATCATCCGCAACGGCCAGTTCGAGGCATCGGGCACGGCCCCATGGGCGACCGAAACCACCACGTCGCAGGCCACCTATGACCCCGGCAACGCGACCCGGCTGGACAATGTGGTGAACGTGGCCAACATCCCCGTCGGCAGTCTGGTTCAGGGCAACGGCGTGGGGCGCGAGGTTTACGTGCGTTCCAAGAACGTCGCACAGCAGCGGATTACCCTGTCGGCGCCGCTGTTTGATGCGGATGGCACGCAGAACTTTACCTTCAAGCGTTTCAAATACCTGTTGGATTTCAGCGGCTTTTCCAACCTGGCCAAGTTCGGTCTGGATGGCATCGAATTCCAGTGCAACAACGTCTGCTCGGGCATTCTGCTGGCGGAATCCGGGCTGACGTTCACGGTGCAGGACTGTTTTATCTCGCGGCCCAAGGATCGCGGGATCACCTCGCACGGGGGCGGTTGTCAGGGCATGATCATCGACCGTTGCCAGTTCCTGTCGTCCGAGGATGGGGCGGACGTGTCAGACCGCGTTTCCATCGGGTTCAACACCAACGCCAACGACGTGAAAATCCGCAACAACCGCGCCACCAAGTTCCGCCATTGGGCGGTGATCGGCGGCGGGTCGTCGATCATCATCGGCAACCATTTCTTTCAGGGCGACACGGTCAACGGCGGCATCCGCAGCGCGGGCATCGTGATGGCGAAACCGCACAGCTCGGGGGTGATTTCGGGCAATTACATCGACAACTGCTTTATCGAATGGACCAACGAACACGATCAGGCGCCGGACTTCAGTTCGGAGTTTTCGTTCAGCGCCCTGTCGATCACCGGCAATACATTCCTGTCGGGCAGCGTGGCGCCATGGTTCAGCTATATCGTGGTCAAGCCGCACGGGGCGGGGCATTTCCTGTCGGGCGTGTCGATCACCGCGAACAAGTTCCGCTCGATCAGCGGCAACATCGACCGGGTGGAACGGGTCGACACATCCTTTGCCGATCTGGACCGGGGGCGGTTCAAGGACGTTGAGTTTCACGGCAATTCGTTCCACGGGGTCAATACGCCGGTGTCGAACCCGCTGCGCGTCCGTCATGGCGAGACCACGACGGCGCAAACATGGGTGATCGACACCAACGGCGAGTTGCCGTTTGAAGGGTGGGCCACGCAGGTGGTTGCCGTCGCTGCCCATGGCCGGTTGCGCAATGACAACAACGTCACGAAGTTCGATTTCCCCTATACCGACCCCGAAGAAGGCCCGAACCGCGATCAGGTCCATCTGGGGTGGGACCAGCCGATGAAAGGGACGGTGAACCTGATTGTGCGTATGGACAATTAAGCCCGCCGCCCGTTTCAAGGTCCAAGGCCCGCGCCCCCTCCGGTGCGGGTCTTGTGCCGTTTGGGGTCAGAAATTGTGCCACAGCCCCAGCTTGATGCCATAGCCGGTGCGGTGGCTTTGGGTGGCCTCGACCCCGACCAGATAGCTGAATTTGCCGCGTTTCGGGGTGTAGACGTAGGACGTGGACAGGGTGGCGGCGCTGTAGCCTGTGTTCGTGCCGGTCCAGAACATCTGGACCATCGCCTTGCTGCGGTCGCTGAAATTCAGGCCTGCGACCGTGTCGACCTTGGCCGTGCGCAGGGCGGTGCCAAAGTTCCATTGCAGCGCGGTGTCAACGCCCAGCCACCCGTCGTATCGCCCCAGCTTGATGCCGCGCCCAAAGCTTAGCCCCAGTCGCGCCAGTGGTGTCACCGCGATCCCGTCGAAATCCGCGCCCAGGCCGATCTGATAGGCCCAGACGGACCGGTCACCGCCAAAGGGCAGGGCGCGGCGTGCAAAGACGCGACCGTTGCCAATCTGGCCCCATCCGGTTGCCATCATGTCGACGTCCAGCCCGATGGTGGTTTTGGCGGTTAACCCGTATTCAAAATAAAAGCTGTTCTTGGTCACGAGCTGGTCGGTCAGCGTCGTCGTGGTCGCGGTAAAGCCACCGCCCTTGTCGCGCAGCCAGGCACCGGCCGCGGCGGGCGTGGCGGCAAGACTGCTGCATAATATGGCGACCCACAGGCGCACGGCATCCCCTTTGGCTGTGGCAACAGACTGGGGGGCGCGTGGTTAACAATTGGTTACGACCGGGTGGCGGGTGGTTACGACCGGGTGGCGGGTCACATTGGCAAAAGCCGGACACCCCTTTCGGGCTGCCCGGCTTTTTTCGGCTGTCGGTTTAAGGCTGTGGTCTTAGATGTTGACCGAGCTGCCGCGCGGTCCTGCGACCAGCCAGGCGATGAAGCCCAGAACCGGCAGAAGGACGATAACGATGGTCCAGATCAGTTTTGCACCGGTCGAGGCCGACGAGGTCAAAACCTGATAGATCGCGTAGATATCGGCGATCAGGACCAGCAGTCCGACTAATGAATATCCCATGACGTATTCCTTCATTGCTTAACATAATTTCTGCTCAACCAACCGCAGACCCGGCGTAAAGGTTCCGTCAAAGCCCCAAACTAATTCTTGGAACAAATCGCGACAAAGGCGTGTTGTCTGGGTGCAAACACAGAAAATTGAAGATGAATTGAAGGAGACTATAATGAAAACCGGAGCCACAATCGCCATTGCCGTCGTTGCTGTTGCCGCCATTGCCGCAGGTATTTACATGATCGACGTGGATCAGACCGAAGAGGCACGGCTGCCTGACGTTGAGCTGAACGTCGAAGGGGGCAACCTGCCCAAATTCGATGCCGAGGTCGGCTCGATCGACGTGACCGAAGAAGAAACCACCGTGAAAGTGCCCGATGTGGACGTGTCGATGGAAGAAACCACCGTCACTGTTCCCGGCATTTCGGTGACGCCGCCGGAAGAAGAACAAGCCGCATCCAACTAAGCGATGCGTGATCGTGCGATGGGGCCTCTTGCAGTAATGCAAGGGGCCTTTTGCGTAACTGCGCAGGGCGTTGGTGCACCTGCGCACGTTGAGCGGCAATGCGAGCCGTGGTAGGCAGTTACCATGATAAAACCTGCAAATCCCCTGGCGCTGGACCAGCGCGACGGCCTGCCCGACAGCCTGCGCGTGCTGGCTGATGCCTATCCGCGCGGGACGTGGGAAAAGCACGAGAACTTCAACCAGATGATCCAGTTCTGGATGCAGCGGCATATGATGTTTCGGCAGTTGATGGAGCTGCTGAACACCGACGCCGAACGGCTGATGGATCGCAAGATCGGCTTTCAGGACTATGCCCCGCGTCTGTCGCACTATGCTGGGGCGTTGTTGAACGAATTGCACGGGCACCATCACATCGAGGACGCCCATTATTTTCCGCAGCTGATCCAGCTGGACGGGCGCATCGAAAAGGCGTTTGACCTGCTGGAAAGCGATCACCTGGCGATGGACGGGCTGCTGCATGGCATGGCCAATGGTGCCAACGCGGTGCTGCAAGGCGGAGAGATCGGTACATTCCGCGACACGCTGACAGAGTTCGGCACGCTGCTGGAACGGCACCTGACCGACGAGGAAGATATTGTCGTGCCGGTGGTGCTGGAGACGGGGTTTCAGGGGTAGTCTTCTGTTTGGGAAACGCTTCTGGGAGTCTTAAAATGATGAGATGGTGTCCGCAGATCGAAACTAAAGTTTTCGCAATTTGTCGTCGGGAAACTTTTTCTCCCAAGTTTCAATCAAGAACAGTGTTAGCGAGAGAGCACAATTGACTGATAGGCGTGCAATCCTAGGGTCTAGCCTTCTAAAGCCCTTTTCTCTCCCGTGGGCAGTTCCCGCATGGGAACGCAACGCTCCAATGCCTTGAACTGCGTTAGAAATCGCGCTCAAGATAGTTCTGACGTCGGCTTCAATCTCTGTGTCATGCAGATCTTTTTTGGGAGACAAGCCAAGCGGTTCTCTCACCACTTTATAAAGCGTCTGGATGTCCATCGTTTTGGGTAGTGGCAAGCTTCTACTCGTAAGAATGGAGCGACAAACGCTCTCCACCATCGAACATGCCGCAGTAATCGACGCCTCTGGGTCTTTTTCGATATTTTCTAAGGCCCGTGTCGTTTCCAAATCAACGGTGTCGAGCGTCCATTCTGCTGATACTCTTTTTAGAAGTGGTGTAGCCGCATGACTTGGCAAGCTACCCAACTCTTCTATTAGTTTTCGGAAATCTGAATCTTGGTTGTCTGCAGCGCTTTGCACAGCTGAAACGTAGTCAGTATCAATCGCCCATGCGTCGCTTTCTAATCTTCGGTAAATTTCTTCAATATGGTCGTCTCTATCTTTGTGTTTGCGTCTCCATAAAATATTTAACAACTCAACAACTAGATGAGGTGGAGCAATCTCAACGAAGGCTCGCAATCTATTGAACTTTGAAGTTCCATATTTGCTGAAAGCATCTGCATAGATGTTCAGTTCGAAGTGGTCCATGAAAAATTGATCAAAGGTACGATTTGAAAAATCTAGCACATAGCCAGGCTCAGGACAGAACCATTCCTTAATAAGTTCAACTTGGTAGTGCTTTAGTTTGGTCATTTCTGTTTCACCGCTTCCCCCCGTACCGTGATTTGCCGCCGCGCATGCCGCCACGTCCGCCGGTGCTGCGGCCGGATGCCTTTTGCGCGTCGCCCACGGCCTTTTCCACCGCGTATTGCCGCGCCATTGGGTCGTCGGCCACCACCAGATCGACCGCTTCCAGCCGTTTGACCTCGTCGCGCAGGCGGGCGGCTTCTTCGAATTCCAGGTTCTCGGCGGCCTTGCGCATGTCGGTGCGCAACCCGTCCAGAACCGCCTGAAGGTTGCCGCCTGCCAGCGACTTGTCGATCTTGGCGGTGACGCGGGATTGGTCCGTGTCGCCCTTGTAAAGACCGGCCAGGATATCCTCGACGTTCTTTTTGACCGTCGCGGGGGTGATCCCGTGTTCCTTGTTATAGGCCAGCTGCTTGGTCCGGCGGCGTTCGGTTTCGCCCATCGCGCGTTCCATGCTGCCGGTGATGCGGTCGGCGTACATGATCACGCGCCCGTCGGCGTTGCGCGCCGCACGCCCGATGGTCTGGATCAGCGAGGTTTCCGAGCGCAAGAAGCCCTCCTTGTCCGCGTCCAGAATGGCCACCAGCCCGCATTCGGGGATGTCCAGACCCTCGCGCAGCAGGTTGATCCCGATCAGCACGTCAAAGGCGCCCAGCCGCAAATCTCTCAGGATTTCAATACGTTCGATGGTGTCGATGTCGCTGTGCATATAGCGCACGCGAATGCCCTGTTCGTGCATATATTCGGTCAGGTCTTCGGCCATGCGCTTGGTCAGCGTGGTGCACAGGGTGCGCATCCCTGCGGCAGCCACTTTGCGCACCTCGTCCAGCAGGTCATCGACCTGCATGTCCACGGGGCGGATTTCGATCATCGGATCGACAAGGCCGGTGGGGCGGATCACCTGTTCGGTGAACACGCCGCCGGTTTGCTCGATCTCCCACGCGGCGGGGGTGGCGCTGACGAAGACCGATTGCGGGCGCATGGCGTCCCATTCCTCGAACTTCAGCGGGCGGTTGTCCATGCACGACGGCAGCCGGAACCCGTGTTCGGCCAGAGTGAATTTGCGCCGGTAGTCGCCTTTGTACATGCCGCCGATCTGCGGCACGCTGACGTGGCTTTCGTCGGCAAAGACGATGGCATTGTCGGGGATGAATTCGAACAGGGTGGGGGGCGGTTCACCCGGGGCGCGGCCTGTCAGATAACGCGAATAGTTTTCGATGCCGTTGCACACACCGGTCGCTTCGAGCATCTCAAGGTCGAAGTTGGTGCGCTGTTCCAGCCGCTGGGCTTCCAGCAGTTTGCCGTCGCCGACAAGCTGGTCCAGCCGCATCCGCAGCTCTTTCTTGATGCCGATGATCGCCTGCGACATCGTCGGTTTCGGCGTCACGTAGTGGCTGTTGGCGTAGACGCGGATCTGGTCCATCGTCGCGGTTTTCTCGCCGGTCAGCGGGTCGAATTCCGTGATGCTTTCCAGTTCCTCGCCAAAGAAGGACAGACGCCAGGCGCGGTCATCAAGGTGGGCGGGGAAGATTTCCAGCGCATCGCCACGCACCCGGAACGCCCCGCGAAAGAACGCCTGATCGTTGCGTTTGTATTGCTGCGCCACCAGATCGGCGATCACCTGACGCTGGTCGTACATCTGCCCGACCTTCAGATCCTGCGTCATCGCGCCATAGGTTTCGACCGAGCCGATGCCGTAGATGCACGACACAGAGGCCACGATGATCACATCGTCCCGTTCCAGCAGCGCCCGCGTGGCCGAGTGGCGCATGCGGTCGATCTGTTCGTTGATCTGGCTTTCTTTCTCGATGTAGGTGTCGGACCGCGCCACATAGGCCTCGGGCTGATAATAGTCGTAGTAGCTGACGAAATATTCGACCGCGTTGTCGGGAAAGAAGCCCTTGAATTCGCCATAAAGCTGCGCCGCGAGCGTCTTGTTCGGGGCCAGGATGATCGCCGGACGCTGGGTTTCCTCGATCACGCGCGCCATGGTGAACGTCTTGCCCGTGCCGGTCGCGCCCAAGAGCACCTGATTGTGCTCGCCCGCCAGAACGCCCTCGGTCAACTCCTTGATTGCCGTGGGCTGGTCGCCTGCGGCTTCGAACTCGGTTTGCAGCCGGAATCGCTGGCCGCCCTCAAGCTTGGGGCGGTTCTTTACGTCCGGCGCAGGGTTCGACAGCACCGGCGCGGAGGAGTCGGAGTGGGCGTAGGGCATGGCAGTCTCGCTTTCACCTCCCAACTTGGTCCGTTTGACGGCAGACGCAAGGGGGGCAGGGGGCGATGCTGTCAGAATTTGTCAGCAGCGGGCAGGGCCCCGCTGTCACAAGGGGCGGATTCCGGTCAGGGAAATGTGGAATTTCAAAAACGCCTGCATTAACCTGTTGGAGATTTTACCGGAAGATTGCCATGCGCCTGTTTTCACTGACCCTTGTTGCCCTGTCCCTTGCCACGAGTGCCCTTGCACAGATCCCCGACGGCTATTGCACCGTCGTGCTGTCCTCGCGTCCAACGCTGGCGCAGGCAGCGGAGGACGTGCGCGCCCGTTGGTCGGACCGCGACACCACTGTCTACCTGTCGCAAAACGGCTGGTACGCGATCACTGCCCAGGTGGTGCGCAAGGACCGCGCGGACACGGTTCTGGCGCAGGGCAAGGCGGCGGGTCGGCTGCCCAATGACGCGCTGTGTTCGGCGGGCAAAAGCTATACCCGCGTTGCGGCGCGATTCGATGCAGCGGCCACGGGTGAGAATATCATCTGGCAGGCGGTGGACGCGTCGCGCATGGGCACGCAGGACAAGCGGTTCATCCAGCTCGCATTGGCCTTTCAGGGCGATTACAACGGTTTGCTGGACGGAGACTGGGGCAAGCGCAGCCAGCAGGCGCTGGAAGCCTATGCCTTTCGCGAAAGCGGGCAGGGACCGGCCAACTGGCACCTGTCGGGGCTGGCATTCGATCTGGTCGAGGAAATGGACCGCGGCGGCTGGCAGATGTATTACAACGCGCTGCTGGGCATAAGCTATCTGTTCCCGACGGCACAGTCGGAAGAGGCGGGTTCGGATTCCAATTTCACCAATTGGGAACATACCGCCAGCAGCCTGCGCTATTCCTTCACCACCAGCGATCAGGACCGCGCCCAGAAAATTCACGATTTTGTCTATGGCGAAGCGGCGCCCGGTTCAGACCCCTATTCGCTGCGCAAGGACGATTTCGCGATCACGGCGGTGCAAAAGGCAAACGGCCGCCACCTCTATGCACGGTCGCATTTCCTGCGTGGCCAGTGGTCCACCGTCATCCTGTCGGCAGAGGATCGTGACGTGCATCTGGTGCGTGCGGTCACGGCGTCGATGCAGCAGGGGCAGGCGACGCCGATCCGCTTTCAGGAAGGCGGTTTCCTGGATCGTAACATTCAGGCGACGCTTGATTTCATCGATCGGCAGGAGGAGGAAAACCCGCCCGTCGCTGCACCCTCGGCGCCCGTCGCGGCGGCCAGCGGTGGCGACAGTGTGAACCGCCCGCGCACATCGCAGCCGCAACAGGTTGCCGTGGCCCCGCCACAGGCGCGCCCGCAACCGCCCGCCAGCACGGGCGACAGCGTCAACCGTCCCCGTCGCACGGCAGAGCCTGCGCCGACACCTGCGCCGACACCTGCGCCTGTCACCCGCCCCGAACCCAAGCGCAGCGCCAGCAGCTCGGGCACCGGGATTGTCGTGCGTTCGGACGGGCTGGTGCTGACCAATGCCCATGTGGTCGACGGCTGCACCGACCTGCGCATCGACGGCCGCCCCGCAACCCTGCGCAATGTCTCGGACACCTACGATCTGGCGCTGTTGTCGATCGACGCGGCCAAGGCATTGCCCTACGCCGCCTTCGCCCCCGAAGCGGCGGGCCTGAACTCGGACGTGACCGTGCTGGGCTATCCGCTGAGCGGCCTGTTGGGTGGGCTGAACGTGACGCGCGGCGCGGTATCGGCGGTGACCGGTCTGAGCGGCGATTCCATCACCATGCAGATCACGGCACCGGTGCAGCCGGGCAATTCCGGCGGTCCTGTCGTGGATGACAAGGGGCAGGTGGTGGGCGTCGTGGTGTCCAAGCTGGACGCGCAGCGGCTGGCCGAGCGCATCGGTGACATTCCCCAGAACGTCAACTTTGCCATTCGCGGGGGCGTCGCCAAACGCTATTTGCGGATGAACGGCGTGCGTCACACCGAACGGTCGGGTGCACAGGTGCTGTCGCCGGTGTCGCTGGCGGAAACCGCCAAGGCCTTTACGACGTTCATTGAATGTGACTAGCGGGACCCGCGTCAAAACGCATCTTGCCCCACGGGGCGAAATTGCCGATATATCAACCCGCAACCTCAGGAGCCTGTCCATGCGCGCACGAATCTACCAACCCGCAAAAACCGCCATGTCGTCGGGCACGGCGCGCACCAAGGGCTGGGTGCTGGATTTCATCCCTGCCACCGCACGCACGGTTGATCCGCTGATGGGCTGGACGTCGTCGGACGACACCCAGGCCCAGGTGCGCCTGCGCTTTGACACCCGCGAGCAGGCCGAAGATTACGCCCGTGAAAACGGGATCGATGCCGTGGTCCAGGACCCCAACAAGCGCAAAGCCAACATCCGCCCCGGTGGCTACGGCGACAACTTTGCCACCAACCGGCGCGGTGTGTGGACGCACTGAGGTCTGTAAATCGGGTTAAAGTTGTCTCGGAATCGGGCAAAGATTTCGCGAAGCTTGAAGTTGAGCTATATAGGGCGCCCAATGGGCGCCTTTTCTATATGTTGGTACGGGGACCCCGATGGCCAGCAAGGCACTCAATAAAGCCAAGCTGATGACACTCGACCACACCCTTTCCCGGATTAATGGGTCCTGACCCCAGGATCCCGTGAAGCCAGGCGCGACGAGGTCGGCGTGCAACTGCTTCACTATCGCTTGGGGAGCTCAGGGGTTGATTGCAAAGCGTATCGCGTAAGCAACGATGCCGAGGGCAAGCACACTCATAAGCCAAATGGCGATGAACCATCCGATTTTTCGAAACGAGTCAGGTCGCATCAGTGATACCCTTCAGCCGGATCAATTTTTCCGCGAAAGACCCAATAGGCGTAGGCCGTGTAGGCAAGGATCATTGGTATCAGAACGACAGTCCCGACCAAGGCAAAGCGCAAGCTTTTGTCAGGTGCTGCCGCCTCTGCAATTGTAAGGCTGGGTGGCACAATATTGGGATAGAAGCTGATCCCGATGCCGATGAAACACAGCACGAAGATGCTGATTGCAGCCAGAAATGGTTGACCATCTTTGCCTGCATTCAATCCTGTGAACAGCGCCCAAGCCGCGGCCAGAACCGCAGCCGGCATCAACACGCTAAAAATACTGCCCGGCAGGTTCAGCCAGCGGCTGAAGTATTCCGGATCCTGAAACGGGGTCATGATGCTGACGATCCCGATAAAGCAAAGTGTTCCTACCCCGAGCCACCACGCGAGGTTCTGCATCTGACGCTGCAGGCTTCCTTCTGTCTTCAGGATGATCCATGTGGCGCCCAGCAAAGCATAGCCGACAACGACGGCAAACCCGGTCAGGATAGAGAACAGGCTCAACCAATCCCACCATCCGCCCGCATAGGCACGGTCCGCCACTTCGATTCCCTGAACCAATGCCCCCAATGCGATCCCTTGCATGAACGCAGCAACTATCGAGCCGCCGAAAAATGCGATGTCCCAAATTGGCTTCCATCTTTCGGTGCGCCAACGGTATTCGAAGGCGACGCCGCGAAAAATCAAGGCCAGCAACATCAGGATGATCGGCATATACAATGCCGGCATGACGACCGAGTAGGCCAGCGGGAAAACGGCAAACAGCCCTCCACCCCCCATCACCAACCAGGTCTCATTTCCGTCCCAGATGGGCGCGACGGAGTTCATCATCATCGCCTTTTCCCGCTCGCCATCGGCGAGAGGGAAAAGGATGCCGACCCCAAGGTCGAACCCGTCGAGGATCACGTAGGTCAGGACTGCGAAAGCAATGATTCCAGCCCAAATAAAGGAAAGTTCAAACATGGTAGTGCTCCTTATTCGCCTGGAATTGCATCAGGGTCGGTCTGCATGATGGGCGTAATCCCAGCTGTTCGGATCGGGCCATCCTTGAGACCAAGATGTACGGTTCCGGCTGGTTTGTTCATCATGCGCAGCAGATAAAACGTGCCCGCGCCAAAGACGAAGAAATAGACCAAGATGAAGGCCAGCAGGGATGCAGCCACAGCTGGTGCCGCGACAGGGGCCAGACTGTCGCTGGTGCGCAACAGGCCATAGACCGTAAAGGGTTGGCGTCCGACTTCGGTTGTGATCCAGCCCGCCAAGACGGCGACAAAGCCCGTTGGTCCCATCACCATGGCAGCGCGGTGCAGCATTGGCGTGTCATACAGTCGCCCGCGATAGCGCCGCCACGCGGCCCATGCGCCCAGTCCCAGCATGGCAAACCCGAGGCCGACCATCACACGGAAACTCCAGAAGACAATCGACACAGGCGGCTCATTTTCGTCCGGAATTGTGTCCAGCCCGTCAAGCGGTGCGCCCCATTCGTGTTTCAGGATAAGGCTTGATACTTGGGGAATCTGCAACGCGTAGTCGATCCGCTTTTCGCCGGGGTTCGGGATGCCAAACAGGATCAGTGGCGCGCCATCGGGATGACTTTCATAGTGCCCCTCCATCGCCATGACCTTGGCGGGCTGGTGCTCTAGCGTGTTGATCCCATGAAAGTCACCCGCAAGGATTTGCAGCGGAGCCACGACGATCAGCATCCACATCGCCATTGAAAACATGCGACGCGCGGGCGCATCTGTGCGGTTGCGCAAAAGGTGCAGGCCTCCGACACCGCCCACAACAAGGGCCGTTGTCAGATACGCGGCCAGAACCATGTGAACCAATCGGTAGGGGAAAGACGGGTTAAAGACGATCTGCCACCAGTCTTCCGGAACAAATTGTCCAAGGTCATTGATGCTGTATCCAGCAGGCGTCTGCATCCAGGAATTGACCGACAGGATCCATGTGGCGGACATCAGCGTGCCAAAGGCGACCATCGCCGTGGCGAACATGTGCAATTTGTCACCGACCCTTTCGCGCCCGAACAACATGATCCCGAGAAACCCGGCCTCGAGAAAAAACGCCGATAGCACTTCGTACGCCATAAGCGGTCCAAGAACCGGTCCGGTTTTGTCCGAAAACACCGACCAGTTGGTGCCGAACTGATAGGACATCACAATGCCCGACACGACGCCCATGCCGAAGGCAACTGCAAAGATTTTCTTCCAGTAGTTGAACAAGGTCAGATAGGTATCGTCCCGCGTCTGCAACCATAGACCGTTCAGAACGGCCAGATAGCTGGCCACTCCAATCGAGAAAGCGGGAAAGATGATGTGAAACGACACTGTGAATGCAAATTGCATTCGGGCGAGTGTCTCTGCGGTCATACCGTCAAACATGGTGTCTTCCTCGTTAGATTGTCGGGCACTCTAAACTGATCCATAGCGCCGCTAAAGACTGTCAGTTTCCCTGCGGAGCGAAATCGGGGGCGATGATCTCGCCTTCACGATCTACTTGAGCCACGGGATGCAATCGGTTCCAATCCAGTCGTGAAATTGGATGGGACCATTCGTTGTCTCTGCCGAGAAAACTGGGGCCGTGTCCCCGATTCTGAGGCTCATGATGATTATCCTATATTCAAAATAGTGGTTTTAATGGCGTGGGTAGCCCAGGTCATTTACAAAAGCAATACTTTCAATATACCTTTAAGGTGCGACAACAGGATGCACCATGAAATTGACCAGTTACACCAACTACGCCCTGCGATCCCTGCAGCTTGCAGCGCTCAAATCGCCTGATCTTGTTCGCGTTGACGATGTGGCCAAGATCCATAACCTATCACGCCCCCACATCATGAAAATCGTGCATGAACTGGGCCGGGCTGGCTACCTTGAGACCGTTCGAGGGCGCGGGGGTGGCTTTCGTCTTGCCCGCCCACCCGAAGACATCATCGTCGGCGATGTGGTAAGGATTACGGAAGGTCCCCTTGACGTCGTCGAGTGCTTTAACCCCGAGAAAAACACCTGTCCGCTGATGGGGATCTGTATCCTGTCGCGGAAAATGCAGGAAGCTACAGCAGCTTTCATGGCTGTCCTGGACGATCTTACGATAGCGCAAATTGCGTCAAACCGTGGCCAACTGATGGAACGGATTGCTCCGCTGGAAATACCACGAACGGAGACCACTTCACGATGACCGATGCGCAGAAATGGGTGGAGCGTTTTCCCGGTCTGTCTCGGCTGGAGCCAACAATCAAACAGGTCCTGCTCTCCCGGAGCGCCATCATTGAGGTTCCAAAAGGGGTTACAATCTTTGGCCCCGGCAACTCACCCGAGAACATGCTGTTTCTTCTGGATGGAACGGTCAGGGTCCAGCAGGTGTCTGACACCGGGCACGAAATTGTGCTGTACCGGATTCAGGCCGGAGAAAGCTGCGTTCTGACAACGGCCTGCCTTCTGGCCTTTGAGAACTATTCGGCGGAAGGCATCTCGGAAACTGCCATCCAGGCCGCTGCCATCCCGCGTGAGGTGTTCGATCAACTCGTTAGCCAATCGAAATCGTTTCGAGACTTCGTGTTTGCCGCTTTTTCCAAGCGTATCACCGATCTGTTCCTGATGATCGACGAGGTTGCCTTCCAGAGACTGGACGTCCGGCTTGCCGACAAATTGCTCAGCCTGTCGGATGGGCAGGATACCATCATCACAACGCATCAAAAGCTCTCGGTGGAACTTGGGACGGCGCGCGAAGTGATCTCGCGCCAGCTTCAGGAATTCCAGCGTCGCGGCTGGATCGAGCAGGCCCGTGGCAGCGTGAGCTTGCTGGACCGTGCGCGGCTGGAAAAACTGGCCGATCACAATTCATAGCAGGCTGACCCAGGTTGGTGACAATGTCACCAAGAACTGCGCCGATAAGAGCTATATTGAATGTAGCTTTTATAGGAGGCAATGAAATGACAACGAATCTTGGAACAACAGACAGGGTTTTCCGCCTTTTGCTTGGCATCATCCTGCTGGCCGCTCCGTTTGTAAGCGGTCTGACGATGTTTACGTCCAGCACAGCAACGATCATATCCCTCATCGCGGGCCTCGTGATGGTCGGGACGTCGGCCATGAAGTTCTGTCCGCTTTACAGCATATTCGGCATCCGGACCTGTAAAGCATGATCGAGACCGTCTTTACGCCGTTTCAATCGCTTGGTGGCGGGGCGTTGATCGGTCTTGCCTCAGTTCTGCTCATGGCAACACTGGGTCGTGTCATGGGGGCGACGGGCATTCTGGCCGGGCTGATGCAACCCGCAAACCGTTCAGACTGGTCGTGGCGCGCCGCCGTGTTGGGCGGCATGATCAGCGGTCCCATTGCAGTGCTTCTCATCACGGGACAACTTCCAGCAGTGCAGGTGCCGGTCTCGACGACAATGCTCGTCGTCGGTGGCTTCATCGTTGGAGTGGGCGTCACTTTCGGGTCGGGATGCACCTCGGGTCACGGGGTCTGCGGAATGGCGCGGCTGTCACCACGCTCTATCGCGGCAACACTCACCTTCATGCTGACAACCGGCATCACAGTTTTTGTGGTCCGCCACATATTGGGAGCATAAGCCATGCGCGTCCTGACCTCCTATTTGATCGGTCTCATCTTCGGTGTCGGGATTTCAATTTCCGGGATGGCCAACCCTGCCAAAGTTCTGAACTTCTTCGATGTTGCAGGCACCTGGGATCCAAGCCTTGCCTTCGTCATGGGCGGAGCCCTTGTCGTGACCTTTATTGGCTATCGCTACATCTTGAAGCGTTCTGCCCCGTTCCTGTCGGCACGTTTTCAATTGCCGACCCGCCGCGATCTGGATCTGCCCTTGATTGGTGGGTCTGCGGTTTTTGGTGTCGGCTGGGGCATCGCCGGTTTTTGTCCAGGTGGTGCGCTGCCCGCTTTGGGCACAGGTCGAACCGACGTTCTTGTCTTTGTCGCTGCACTGCTCGGCGGGATCATCGCAGCCAAACTGCTGCAGGCGAAACTCACCAACCGGGCGCAAGCCCAAGCCTGATCAACTGGAGGAAAACACATGACCTACCCTGTCGATATGTCCGTCAAACCTGAGGTGTCCGCCCATTTTGACGAGGCCACAAACACCATCACCTATATCGTCAAAGACCCAAACAGCGATCATTGCGCCATCATCGATAGCGTCATGGACATCGACTATGCCGCAGGTCGGATCACATATGACGCGGCGGACGTCCTGATTGCAGAAATCCAGGACCGCGGGCTGACGCTTGACTGGATCATCGAAACACATGTCCATGCCGATCATCTGAGCGCGGCACCCTACCTTCAGCAAAAGCTGGGCGGAAAGATTGGTGTCGGCGACAAAATCATGGTCGTCCAGGAGACGTTCGGCAAAGTGTTCAACGAAGGAACAGAGTTCCAGCGCGACGGATCGCAGTTTGATGCGCTGTTCAAAGATGGTGACACCTACTCGATCGGGACCATGCACGCCTTTGCTATGTATACGCCCGGCCACACACCCGCATGTATGGTCCACGTTATAGGAAACGCCGCCTTCGCGGGCGATACGCTGTTCATGCCAGACGGCGGCTCTGCGCGCGCGGATTTCCCCGGCGGGGACGCGGGCGTCCTTTATGACAGCATCCAGAAGGTTCTGTCGCTGCCCGACACAATGCGTCTGTTCATGTGTCACGACTACGGCCCCAACGGACGCGCGATTGAATGGGAAACAACAGTGGCAGAGCAAAAAGCCAACAACATCCACGTCGGTGGCAGCAAAACACGCGAAGACTTCATCAAATTCCGCACGGAACGCGACGCCCAGCTTGCCATGCCAAAGCTGATCATCCCGTCTTTGCAGGTCAACATGCGTGCCGGAGAAGTCCCAACCGACCAGGACGGCAACCCGATGCTTAAAGTGCCGATCAACGCCATCTGATCACGGAGAGAACCATGGACATCAAATCACTGACTGCCGAGCTATCCGTGAGCAAACAGATCTTGCCCGAAGATATGCAAGCCATCAAGAACGCAGGATTTCGCGCCATCATCTGCAACCGCCCTGACGGCGAAGGGGCTGACCAGCCGACATTCGAGGAAATCTCGAAAGCGGCGCAAACAGCCGGGCTCGAGGCGGCCTATCTGCCGATCGTGTCAGGCAAGGTCACCGATGAAGATGCCGTTGCCTTCGACAAAACGCTGGCCCAGTTGCCCGGCCCGGTGCTGGCCTATTGCCGAACGGGCACCCGGTCCGCAACCCTGTGGTCGCTTGGGCAAGCCAACCAGCGTAGCCTTGCTGACATCCTCGCCGCAACCAAAGCCGCAGGGTATGACATGGGGGGTGTCGTCCGGCGGATCGTCAACGGGGGCAAAACCCCCACCGATACCGGCGACGCGAGCTATGAGATCGTGATCGTGGGGGCGGGCGCTGGTGGTATTGCCGCAGCTGCAAGCCTGAAAGCCCGCAAACCGGAACTTGAAATCGCGATCATTGATCCCGCGGACATCCACTATTACCAGCCCGGCTGGACGATGGTCGGTGGTGGCATTTTTGAAGCCGAGCAGACGTCGCGCACAATGGGCTCGCTGATCCCCAAAGGTGTACATTGGATCAAGTCGGCCGTTGCGGCATTCGAGCCCCAGAACAATGCCGTAATCCTGGATGGCTGCCGGGTGGTGAAATACAAGCGTCTCGTCGTGTGTCCCGGGATCAAACTGGACTGGAACAAGATCGAAGGTCTTGTCGACACGCTTGGCCAGAATGGGGTGACATCAAACTACCGCTATGACCTTGCGCCCTACACTTGGAAGCTTGTCGAGGGCATGAAACAAGGCCGTGCAATATTTACCCAGCCCCCCATGCCGATCAAATGCGCCGGCGCGCCGCAAAAGGCGATGTATCTGTCGGGTGATGCGTGGTTTCGGCGTGGCGTCCTCAAGAATATCGACATCCAGTTCAACAATGCAGGCGGCGTGCTCTTTGGCGTAAAGGAATACGTCCCCGCCCTGATGGACTACGTCAGGAAATACGACGCCCATCTCAACTTTTTCCACAATCTGGTTGCGGTAGACGGGCATGCCAAAAAGGCATGGTTCGACGTCGCCAAGCCCGACACACCGGTCGAGCGGATCGAGATGGAATTCGACATGATGCACGTCTGCCCGCCGCAGACCGCCCCCGATTTCATTCGCGTGTCTCCGCTTGCGGATGCAGCAGGTTGGGTCGATGTGGATCAGGCCACCTTGCGCCACAAAACCTACGACAATGTGTGGTCCTTGGGTGACGTGATGAACGCGCCAAATGCCAAGACGATGGCCGCCGCCCGCATTCAGGCGCCCATTGTCGCTGAAAACATAGTGGCCGACATGCGCGGCGGTTCGCCCGTGGCACAATACAACGGCTACGGCTCCTGCCCGCTGACGGTCGAGCGCGGCAAGATCGTTCTGGCAGAGTTCGGCTATGGCGGAACGATGTTGCCAAGCTTCCCGAAAGCCATCATCGACGGCACTAAACCCTCCCGCGCGGCATGGTTTCTCAAAGAAAAACTGCTGCCCCCGATTTATTGGCAAGGCATGCTCAAGGGGCGTGAATGGATGGCAAAGCCCGAAAAAGTAACGGTCAAATAGACAGCGATAACAGCCCCCGCACATCTTTTGCGGGGGTCACTCAAATTCCCAGAGAACACAATGAAAACCGATATGACGCGCTATTTGCCCATTCTGACGTGGGGACGGGCCTATAACCGTTCTGCCCTATCCAGCGACGTTGTTGCCGCGTTGATCGTGACAATCATGCTGATCCCACAATCGCTGGCCTATGCCTTGTTGGCGGGGCTGCCGCCCGAAGCGGGGCTTTACGCCTCAATCGCGCCGATCATGCTCTATGCGGTATTTGGCACCAGCCGCGCTTTGGCGGTAGGCCCCGTTGCGGTGGTCTCCCTGATGACCGCCGCGGCGCTGAGCAATATCGTTGAACAGGGCACGATGGGCTATGCCGTTGCCGCCCTGTCGCTTGCGGCACTTTCAGGCGTTATCCTGCTGGCCATGGGGTTGTTCCGCCTTGGCTTTGTCGCGAATTTTCTGTCTCACCCCGTCATTGCGGGCTTTATCACTGCGTCGGGCATCATCATCGCGGCCAGCCAGCTCAAGCACGTGCTCGGGATTGATGCCGAAGGCAACAATCTGCTGGAGCTGGTCATTTCCATCACGGAGCATATTGCCGAGACGAACTGGATCACAGCCATCATCGGCATCCTTGCGACCGGATTTCTGTTTTGGGTGCGTAAGGGATTGAGACCTTTGCTCAAGCGGTTTGGTCTCTCGGACGGGCTCACGGGTGTTCTTGTGAAAACCGGTCCCGTGGCTGTTGTGGTCGCTACGACTGCTGCGGTGTGGGCCTTTGGTCTTTCTGCCAAAGGCGTCAAGATCGTTGGCGAAGTGCCCCAAAGCCTGCCGCCGCTGACACTCCCTTCGTTCTCGCCTGAACTGCTTGGACAGCTTCTGCTTCCTGCGTTTCTGATCTCGATCATCGGTTTTGTGGAGTCAATTTCAGTCGCCCAGACCCTCGCCGCCAAGAAACGCCAGCGCATCGATCCTGATCAGGAGTTGATCGGGCTGGGGGCCGCCAATATCGGGGCCGCGCTGACGGGCGGTTTCCCCGTGACCGGCGGATTTTCAAGATCTGTCGTCAATTTCGATGCAGGGGCCGAAACCCCCGCAGCAGGGGCCTTCACTGCTGTTGGTTTGGCGATCGCCGCTCTGGCCCTGACCCCGTTGATCTATTTCCTGCCCAAAGCCACCTTGGCCGCAACCATCATCGTCGCAGTTTTGAGCTTGGTGGATTTTTCAATCCTGAAGCGGAGTTGGGACTATTCCAAAGCTGATTTCTCAGCCGTTTTCGCGACCATGATCATCACCCTTGCGATAGGCGTCGAAGCTGGCGTTTCGGCTGGTGTCGGCTTGTCAGTCCTGTTGCATCTCTACAAGTCATCAAAACCGCACATTGCTGAAGTTGGGCAAGTGCCGGGCACAGAACACTACCGCAATATACTGCGTCATGACGTGATCACCGACCCAAGCATCGTTTCCCTGCGCGTTGATGAGAGTCTGTATTTCGCCAATGCCCGCTATCTGGAAGACAATATTCACAACCGGGTGGCAGGTGACAAAAACATCCGCCACGTCATCCTGCAGTGTTCAGCAATCAATGACATCGACCTCAGCGCTCTGGAATCTCTAGAAACCATCAATGCGAGGCTGCATGAAATGGGCGTGAAGTTGCATCTGTCCGAAGTCAAAGGTCCTGTGATGGACCGCTTGAAACGGGCACATTTTTTGGCCGAGTTAACTGGTGAAGTGTTCTTGTCGCAATTTGAGGCATCAAGAACCTTAAAGCAAATGTAGACGGGTGCTTTTTCAGAGGTCTGGCAGAGGTGGTGATTTGTCCTGCGGGGCAAACATCTTAGTCAATCTCTGAAAATCAAAGCCCAGGACATCCCTTCGATATCGCCGGGCGATGAACTTTGGCGGCGTGCGGTCTTTTGAAATCTGTCACGACAATCCGTGAAGGTGGATGTAGCGCAGGAATGTCGATGCCAGATTGCTCTGGTTGTCGCCATGCCAGATCATTTCGACCACATGCTCGGCATTGGCGTCGTCCACTTCGATATAGATGACATCGGCCATGGAAGACCGTGACAGCGATTGTGGCACCAGCGAAATTCCCATGCCCTGCGCGATAAGGGCAATCACCGTAAACCAGTGCTGCACGTCAAAAAGAGCAAAAGGTTCCACGTCGGCCCCACGCAGCAGGCCGACGATGCGGTCGTGATAATGGGGGGCGAATTCGCGCGCGAACACCAGCACCTTTTCACCGGCCATCTCTGATATCGCGATGCGGCTGCGACCGGCGAGTCGATGCTGGCGCGGCACACAGCACATCAAACGCTCGGTTTCGATGCGGTGGGATTTGATTTCCGGCGGCAGCGGTACGGCGTGAATGAAGCCGATATCCATCTTGCGCTGCAACAGGCTGTCAACCTGGCGCTGCGTGTTCATTTCGTGCAGGGACAGTTCCGCTGCGGGATAGAGATCTTCGAAATTCCGGAGCGATCTGGGCAGGTTGCGAAACAGCATTGAAGGGACGAAAGACACCGAAATACGCCCCGCCGCGCCTTTGGCCTTTTGTTCCGCCAGAGCCCGCGCTGAATCAAGTTGCCCCAGAATCCGGGCGCAATGATCGGCGAATATCACCCCTGCCGGGGTCAGCCGCACGCCGCGTTTCCCGCGATCCAGAAGCGCAAAGCCCAAGTTTGCTTCGAGCTGTTTCATGCTGGTGCTGAGCGGTGGTTGCGAGATGTTCAGCAACGTCGCCGCACGCCCGAAGTGCAGCTCTTTGCTGAGAACAAGAAATTGTTCGAGCTGTCGGAACGTGATGGCCATGGCGCTGATCCATTTGCTTTTTGCTATCGCGAAATACGAAACTAATATTGGTATTGGAATTGTCTACAGGTCAAGGTCCGGCGATAAATGCGCAGGCCGGAACGTGTCTGCTTATGACGACCCGAGGAGACGACCAGATGCCGACCATTCACAAGAACATCCCCGACAGCGCCGGTTTGAACGCCTTTGCGGCCGATACCGCGCTGCAGGACCTGACCCGGCTGTATCTGGGTCAGGACGCGCGTTACCTTGCTGAACTGGACCGCATGGGCGCCCTGGTCGGCAGCGCGTTGGAAAAGCTGGCACTGACGGCGGACAAGAACCCGCCAACCCTGCAAATTCGCGCCCGCAATGGTGCCGATCTGGAGGCGGTGCACAAACACCCTGCCTATGTGGAACTGGAACGCTATGCGTTTGGGGAATTCGGCCTTGCCGCGATGTCGCATCGTGCAGGCGTGTTCGGGTCCGAAACCGCGCTGCCGCCGATGATGAAATACGCGCTGGTCTATTTGTTCGTGCAGGCTGAGTTTGGTCTGTGCTGTCCGTTGTCGATGACGGATTCTCTGACCCGTACATTGGTCAAATTCGGCTCCAAAGAGCTGATCGACACCTATTTCGACCAGCTGACCAGCCAGGACATGGACGAGGTTTTCCAAGGCTCGATGTTCATGACCGAACAGCTTGCCGGATCGGATGTGGGGGCCATCGAAACCACGGCGAAGCTGGTTGATGGCGAATGGAAGCTGTCCGGCGACAAGTGGTTCTGCTCCAACCCCGATGCCGCGCTTGGCATGGTGCTTGCGCGGCCCGAAGGGGCAGCCCCCGGCACGGGCGGGTTGTCGTTGTTCCTGCTGCCGCGGATTTTGCCGAACGGGACCAGGAACGCCTACCGCATTTTGCGGCTGAAAGACAAAATGGGCACCAAGTCCATGGCCAGCGGCGAGATCGCCCTGGAAGGGGCCACGGCCTATCTGGTGGGCGATGCCGGGCAGGGGTTCAAGCAAATGACCGACATGATCAACATGTCGCGTTTGGCGAATGGCGTGCGCTCTGCGGGGTTGATGCGGCGCGCGGTGTCCGAAGCGCTTTTCATCTCGCAGAACCGGACCGCCTTTGGGAAGCAGTTGATCGACCTGCCGCTGATGCGTCGGCAGCTGATGAAAATGCTGGTCACCGCCGAGCAAGGGCGTTCGATGGTCTTTCATACGGCACGCGTGTTGCAGGCGGCAGATGCGGGCGACGCCGAGATGGCCAAGGTCCTGCGCATCCTGACGCCGTTGATAAAGTTCCGCACCTGCCGCGACGCGCGCAAGGTCGCGGGCGACGGCATGGAGGTGCGCGGCGGCTGCGGCTATATCGAGGAATGGTCGGACGCGCGGGTTCTGCGCGATGCGCATCTCGGCTCGATCTGGGAGGGCACGAGTAACATCGTGGCCCTTGACGTGGCGCGCGCGGTGCGTCGCGCCGGGGCGTTGGATGCCTTGCGGGCCTATGTCGGCACGCTTTTGGAGGACGCCCGTGAGGCGGGCACCGACGTTGCCAAGGTGGCGGCTTGTTTCGACCGCGCCGCCGATTTGCTGGATGTCGTTGCCAATGACCGTGTGCGCGAAGGCGATGTGCGCGCCGCTGCCAGTGCGGTTTACAATGCCACCTCTGCGGCGATCATGGTTTGGGAAGATGCGAAGCTTTCGGGGGATGCCGGGTATTCCGGCGACCGCAAGCGTTTGGCGGATGCGGTGATTGCCCACAAGCTGACCGCGCATGATCCTTTGGCCGCACCGGCCGCCGGATCCTCCGAAGACGATGCCGCCATTGCGGCGCTGTTGAATCGCGCGTTGGTCAGCGATGTCACCCCGCAAACGCAGATTGCAGCGCAATGACGGCGGTTCCGAACACAAGTGCGCTTGATGGCTTGAAGGTCGTCGATCTGTCGCGCGTGCTGGGCGGGCCGATCGCCGGGCAGATACTGGGCGACCATGGCGCGGATGTGATCAAGGTCGAGCCGCCCTCGGGGGATGAAACCCGCGAGTGGGGCCCTCCGTTCCAAGAGGAAACCGCATCCTATTTCATCGGCATCAACCGCAACAAGCGCGCGCTGGCGCTGGATTTGCGGCAAGAGGAAGGTCGCGATGTGCTGATGCGCCTGTTGGCGGGTGCGGATGTCGTGCTTGAGAATTTCAAGACCGGCACGATGGAACGGTGGGGCATAGGCCCCGAGGTTCTGCGCGAACGGTTTCCGGCCCTGATCTATTGCAGGGTCAGCGGATTTGGGGCCGACGGACCAATGGGCGGCTTGCCCGGCTATGACGCGATCCTGCAGGCCATGGGCGGTCTGATGAGCGTGAACGGCACCGAGGAGAGCGGCCCGACACGGGTGGGACTGCCGCTGGTTGATATGGTCACGGGCATGAATGCGGTTCAGGGCATATTGCTGGCGCTGCATCATCGCTCCAGGACCGGAATGGGTCAGTTCATCGAGGCGGCACTGTTTGACAGCGCGTTGTCGCTGTTGCATCCGCATGCCGCAAATTATGCCCTGTCGGGAAAACTGCCAAAGCTTACCGGCAATGATCACCCCAATATCTCGCCCTATTCGGCCTATGCGACAGGCGGGCGGCCGATTTATCTGTCGGTTGGAAACGACCGCCAGTTCGCGCGGCTGTGTGAATTGATAGACGCCCCTGACATTGCAACCGATCCACGGTTTTCCTCCAATGGAAACCGTGTGAAAAACCGCGCGGCCTTGCGCGAGGTTCTCGAGGCGGTTCTGGCCAGTCATGACGCCAATACGCTGGCCACAAAACTGATCGAAGGCGGTGTGCCGGCGGGGCCGGTTCTGGACGTGGGCGAAGCCTTGGCGCATCCGCACACCGCACACCGGCAGATGCGGGTCAGCATCGGGGACTACACCGGGTTGGGCGCGCCGGTCAAAGCGGCTGCCACGCCGGCCAGCTATCGGCGCAAGCCGCCGAAGTTCGCAGAGCACCGCGAGGAGATTCTGTCAGAGGCAGGGTTCTCTGCCGATGACATTTCGGCACTGACCCAGAAAGGGATCACGCCCGACAAACGCAACATCTGAGGTCCAAAGGGACAGCAGACGGATCGAACGACATTCACAGGGAGGAACCTACATGTCTAACATATTGCTCAAAACACTTGGTGCGACGGCGATTGCCATCGCGTCGGTCATGCCGGCCGCGGCGCAGGAAACAGAGCTTGCACGCTCAATGCTCTGGTCGACGTATGACGTCGGATCCAGCGGCTATACCGAAGCCTCTGCCGTTGCGGATGCTTTCGGCAAGAAGTTCGACACGCGGGTGCGGATCATGCCCTCCGGCACCTCCATCGGGCGCCTGCTGCCGCTCAAGACAGGCCGCGTGCAATACGGCTGGCTTGCCAACGAAGTCTATTTTGCGACCGAAGCGCTTTATGATTTCTCGGTGCAGGAATGGGGACCGCAGGATTTGCGCATCGTCGCCGGGCGGCCGTCGACCTTTGGCATGGCGATTGCGACCGACAGTGGTATCAAGACCATCGCGGACATTCGCGGCAAGCGTGTGCCACGGATCAAGGCGAACCCGTCGATCAACATCAAGGTCGAAGCGATGCTCGCCTTTGCCGGTCTGACATGGGATGACGTGCAGGTTGTCGAGGTTCCATCCTATGGCGCGGCGCTTCAGGCGCTGGTCGATGGTCAGGCAGATGTTGCAGGCACCACACCGACCGCGGCCACTCTGTACGAGCTGGAAGGTTCGTCGCGCGGATTAAGCTGGGCGCCCCTGCCGGAAGACAATGCAGAAGGCTGGGCTGCGGTGACCGATGTCGCAAGCTTCTTCGCCCCGGCAACCATCACCACCGGCGCAGGCATCTCGGAAGACAATCCGGCACAGATTTTTGCCGTGCGCTACCCGATGATCACGGTTTACGCCGATGCCGATGAAAACGAGGTCTACAACTTTATCAAGGCGCTGGACGAAAGCTTTGATATCTACAAGGACGCAACATCTGCGATGCCGAACTGGGCCATCAGCGAGGCCGGCACAACACCGCAGGATGCGCCGTTCCACCCCGGTGCCATCCGGTATCTGAAAGAGATCGGCGTGTGGACGGACAAGGACCAGGCGTGGAACGATGCGCGGCTTGCCCGGCTTGAAAACGTGATGGCCGCATGGGAGACCGCGACCGAAGAGGCGATGGACCAAAACATCTCTTCCAAGGACTGGCCGGCGTTCTGGGAAGAGCACCGGGCCGCAATCGAAAAATAATGTTTGTCCCCGTCCTGAAACAATGGACGGGGACCATTTTCCTGACCGCTGACCCCGAGGTATCCAAATGCAAGCGTCCAACGAAGGCCCGATCGAGCGACTGAACACCCCCGCCCGCATATCTGTGGGCATCCTTGGGGCAGTAGGCCTTGTCGGCATTGTTCTGCAAACCTTCAATCTGTCGCTGTTCGGGGTCTTTCCGCTGTTGTCGAACAGGTACTATTACCTGTTGATCGGGATTTTCCTTGCGGCGGCGTTTTTGTTGCTGCCGCCGCGCACCGGAGCCATGCAGATGCGTGTCAATCTGGTGGATTGGGCGCTTGCTGCGCTTGCTCTGGCGTCCGGGATCTATTTTGCGATCAATGCCGAGCTGATCTTGACGCAAGGATGGGACGTGGTGGCGCCGACAACGGCTGCGGCCGTGTCGATTGTGATGGTGCTGTTGTCGCTTGAGGCGCTGCGCCGGTCCGGTGGCACGCTGCTTTTGGTGATTTGCGCATTCTTCGCCACCTATCCGCTTTTTGCAGAGCATATGCCCGGATTTCTCTGGGGGCCGTCTTTGTCGCTGACCGAAACTGCGGCGGCGCATGTGATGGGGGTGGAAAGCCTGATCGGAATTCCATTGCGCGTGGTGGCGGATACGCTTGTCGGGTTTATCATCTTTGGTGCTGTGTTGAACGCCGTTGGCGGCGCGCAGTTCTTTATGGACCTGTCCATGGCGCTGATGGGCCGTCGGCGTGGCGGGTCGGCCAAGGTCGCAATCATTTCAAGCGCGCTGTTCGGCTCGCTGTCCGGTTCGGTGATTTCCAATGTGCTGTCCACGGGCCGCATGACCATCAGTTCGATGAAGCGTGCCGGATACCCCGCGCAATACGCGGGCGCAGTCGAGGCCTGTGCCTCGACAGGGGGGACGTTGATGCCGCCGGTCATGGGGGCTGTTGCCTTTATCATGGCGTCATTTCTGGACATGCCCTACACGACGATCATCGTCGCCGCGATTGTGCCATCGCTGCTGTATTACATCGCGCTTTTGCTGCAGGTCGACCTGTTTGCCGCGCGCAAGGGCATTGTCACCCCCGCAGATCAGGTACTCCCGATCTTGCGCGAGGTGGTGGTGCAAGGCTGGCACCACCTGTTTTCGCTGGCGGCGCTGGTTGTGCTGTTGTTCGCGGTCAGCCCGTCACGCGCAGCATATTACGCCACCGCAGCCATGCTTTTGGTTGCACTGCTGCGCCACCGGCAGATCCCCAAACTTGCCGCGGCGCTTGGCCTGGTACAGGGGGTCACACGTGACATTGCCTATTTGATTGCCACACTTTGCGGGATCGGGCTGGTTGTCGGATCGCTTGCCATCACCGGCGTGGGCGGTGCGTTTTCGCGCGAGCTGGTTCAATACGGCGGGCAGAGCACGCTGTTGTTGCTGGTGCTGGGCGCGATCACCAGTTTCGTTCTGGGCATGGGGATGACCGTTTCGGCCTGTTACATCTTTCTGGCCACGATCCTTGCGCCTGCGCTGGTCAAGCTGGGGCTGTCGCCCATCGGATCGCATTTGTTCGTGCTGTATTGGGGCATGCTGTCCTATATCACGCCACCGGTCGCGCTGGCCTCGATCACTGCGGCGCAAATCTCGGGGGCCAACGGCATGGCAACGGGGTTCACGTCGATGCGACTGGGGACGCCCCTGTTCATCCTGCCCTTCGTATTCGTGTACGAGCCTGCATTGCTGCTGCAGGGCGGGGATGTGGTTGCCATCGTCATGGCGATCAGCACCGCTATTGCCGCGCTGGTTGCCTTGTCCTGCGCGCTTGAAGGATATGTCTACGGGGTGGGCCGGATCTATCGTTTCGAGCGGCTTATCGTGGGCATTGGTGCGATTGGATTGATGGTTCCGGACCGGTATTTCGAGCTGGCCGGGGTCGCGGTTCTCTTGCTGGGTCTCGCCATAGCATGGCAACGCGGAAAATCCGTTCTCGCAGGTCAGTGAGGTATCTGAGCCTGTGCAGGGTCAGGGCGCCAAATGCCCTGACCAGGCTGGTGCTGTTCGCGTGAGTTGAAGGGCAATCCGCCATCAAGGTTGAAAAGCGGATTTTCGTAAGCTGGATTTCCCCGCTTCTCGGTCCAGAGCCTAGCCCACGACAGGTTTGACCGTGTCGCTAAGCCGAAGCGGTTCCGTGCAGACACAGCACACTTCCGCGTCCTGGTCTCCGGCGCTGACATATGCGTGGCCCATTGTACTGTCGAGATAGATGCTCTCCCCGCGGCGTAGGATGACTGGTGCATAAAACTCGGTATGAACTTCGACGACGCCGTCCAGCACGATCAGGAACTCTTCGCCTCCATGTCGTTCCAGCGGTCCGAACTCCTGCAAGCCGGACGCCTTGATGCGGGCATGGATCGGTATCATCTGCTTGTTTGTAAGCTCGGCGCAGAGATACCTGTACTCGTAGTTTTGTGTATCAATCACAATGCCTTCGCCTTCGCGAGCTGGCAGAAATCGACTGTTTGGCGGACGTTTGTCGTCTTCGATCTGTTCCTCGCCGATCAGCTGGCCGATGGACAGTTCCAACCCGTTTGCGAGCCGCAATACTTTGTCCAGGGTCGGGGACAGTGCGCCGTTCTCGATCTTGGAAATTGTGGAAACTGCGACGCCTGACAGTTTGGCGAGAGCGTTGAGCGTGAGCTGTCGCGACTTGCGCAGATGCCTGAGCCGCGCGCCCAATTCGTGTGCCGCTGTCATTGGCCAGGTGCCTCCAGTTATTGTTGGATCAATTTATGCGCATTCGTCAGAAAAGGGAATAATTTTCGTAAAAGAAAATTTTTAGTTGTGATTCGAAAATTTTTGGTTAGCGTTTCGGACGTGGAATCAACTCCATCGGAGGGACGCGTTGCAGGAATTGGATGATATGGCCGACGCTGTCGTGATTGGTGCAGGGATCGCCGGTGCCTCTCTGGCGGCTGAACTTGCCGGCAAGATGCGCGTCATCATGTTGGAGATGGAACGCCATCCCGGCTATCATACGACCGGACGGTCAGCCGCTGTTTTTGCGCCGAACTACGGTCCTGCGGGTGTGCGTTCCCTGACCCGGGCATCGCGGGCGTTCTTTGATGCGCCACCTGCAAATTTCGCTCGGGCACCGTTGCTGACGCGGCGGGATATCCTGATGATTGCGCGCGAGGATCAGACCGACCCGCTGGCGGAGTTGTTCAAGGAAGCCTCTGTCGTGACGTCGGTCCAAATGCTGGACGCCGAGGCGCTGCGCGAGCACCAGCCCTTGCTGCGCGAGGGCTATGCTGCAGCGGGTATGCTGGATGTCGGCGGCCAGGACATTGATGTCGCGGCCTTGCACCAGGGATACCTGCGTCAGTTCAAGGCACGCGGTGGCACGCTGATCACGGACGCGGAAGTCCGCGCGCTGTCGCCTGAGGGCGAAGGCTGGGTCGTCGAGGCGACGCAGGGCAGGTTTACAGCGCCGGTCGTGGTGAATGCTGCCGGAGCCTGGGCTGATCTGATCGGGCGGCTGGCGCAGGTCGAGGCGATCAACCTTGTGCCGAAACGGCGCACGGCGATGGTGGTGGCAGAGCCTGATGGCTTTACCGGTCGTGATGGACCGATCACCGTCGACATAGATGAGAATTTCTATCTCAAGCCGGATGCGGGGCGTCTTTTGATTTCGCCTGCAGATGAAACACCTGTCGATCCTTGTGACGTGCAGCCGGACGAGCTGGATATCGCGATCTGTGCGGACCGGATCATGACGGCGTTCTCGCTGGACATCAGGCGCATCGAGAATAAATGGGCCGGCTTGCGCAGCTTTGTCGTCGACAAGGAGCCTGTCATTGGCTTCTCCAAGGTTGCGCCCGGATTCTTCTGGATGGCGGGGCAAGGGGGCTATGGCATCCAGTCCGCTCCGGCGGCGGCGGAAATGGCTGCAGCCCTTGTTCAGGGCCTGCCGGTTCCAGGTCACATAGTCGACCATGGTTTTGATGTGGCACGCGTTGCCCCCGACAGAGAGGCGCTTGCCGGATGATCTGGATCGTTCCCATAGTAGCTGGGGTCTTGCTGGCCTCGGGTCTGGCGCTGGCCTACGTCATTGGCGGCGCGGCTGTGCTGACCTTTGTGCTTTCGGACAACACGCGATACCTTGCCGTGCTGCCGCAAAAGGTTTTTTCGCAGATTTCCGTTTTCTCGCTGTTGGCGATGCCGCTGTTCATTCTCGCCGGTGAGCTGATGAACCGCGGCGGCGTGACCAAGTCGTTGATTGATCTGTCGATGGCCCTGATTGGGCGGCTGCGTGGTGGTCTGGGCCATGTGAACATCATGACATCGGTGTTTTTTGCAGGCATTTCGGGGTCTGCCGTTGCGGATGCGGCGGCCTTGTCGAATACCTTGGTGCCCGCGATGCGCGAACGAGGCTACACTGCTGAATATGCAGGGGCCATCACCGCCGCCTCGTCGATCATCGGGCCGATTGTCCCGCCTTCGATCATATTGATTTTCTATGGTGCGCTCATGCAGACTTCGGTCGCGGCGTTGTTCGTGGCCGGGATCATGCCGGGTCTTTTGCTGGCGGCGGCCTTGTTTGCAGTGAACGGGTTCTTTGCCTGGCGGGACGACCACCCCCGGGTGGAGAAAGGTGATGCGCCCAACCTGTTCGCCGCCATCTTTGCCGCTTTGCCTGCGCTGTGCCTGCCGATCATCATCGTGGGCGGGATCATCCTGGGGTGGATGACGCCCACAGAAGCGGCCGCAGTTGCGGTGCTGGCGGCTGTGGTTGCTGCGTTCTTCTATTCGCCGCTGACCCTTGCGGATATCTGGGAGAGCTTTTCACGCACAGCGATCCTGACCGGTTCGATTTTCATGATCCTGTGCGCGGTCGCCGCATTTGGCCACCTTGCCGCACTCGAGCGTATCCCACAGGCGATTGCGGGGTTGGTGGATCAGATTGGCCTTGGGCCGGTCGGTTTCCTGCTGGTGATGAACCTGATCTTCATCCTTGCGGGGATGGTGATGGACGTGCCGGTGGCGTTGGCCTTGCTGGTGCCACTGCTTGCTCCTGTGGCGTTGGCGAACGGTGCCGATCCCGTGCACCTTGGCATCGTCATTTGCTTTAACCTGTGTATCGGGCTGGTCTCTCCGCCACTTGGCGGGTGCCTGCTGATCGTGTCGACGGTGACCGGCGTAAATTACTGGAAGCTGGCACGCGCTGTAATGCCATTCGTTTTTGCGGAACTCATCGTTCTGGGCATCCTGGTGTTTACACCGGAAATCAGCCTGTGGCTGCCCCGTACGCTGGGCCTGTGGAAGTAACCTAAAAACTGAACAATCAGGGAAGGAAAGACATTGAAACTCACATCAGCATTTGCAGCCTCTGCGCTCGTTGTCGCATTGGCAATGCCCGCCGCCGCACAGATCAAGATCGCGCTGGACAGCCCGCCGGACCTCGAGAAATCGGGCACCTATGTCTGGGCCCATACCTTTGGCAACTACCTGAATGAAAACGGTATGGACGCCGAAGAGTACGAGCGCAATTCGCTGGGCGAAGAAGCCGAGCGGCTTGACCAGGTCAGCCAGGGACTTCTCGAAGTCTCGATGTCTGATGCCAAATCCGCGGGCACGTTGGACGGCACGATTTCCGGCGCGTCGATGCCTTATTTCTTCGACGATCTCGCACAGCTTGATATGGCGCTGGAGCAGGGCGGCATGCTTGAGCGTATCAACGCGGGCACCACGCCCAAGGGCGTGCGTGTTCTCGATCTGGTCATGACCGGGACCGCGACGGGAATTTTCACAACCGAAGTGCCGATCCGCAAGTTTGAAGACATGCAGAACGTGCGGATGCGCGCATTGGACGAAGTGCAGATCAACACGTTCGAGCAATGGGGGTCCAAGGGCACAATCGTGTCATGGTCCGAAGTGCCAAACGCGCTGCAAACCGGTGTTGCAGGTGGGTACATCAACCCTGCATTCGTGCCGCTGACATACGGGCATACTGCGTTCATCAAATATTTCACCAACGCCGAGATGAGCCCCTCGGTGCGCGTCGCGATTGCGTCGGAGGACTGGTATCAGAGCCTCTCGGATGAAGAACGCGAGATTGTCACCAAAGCGGTGAAAGCAGCCCATGATGCAAACCGCAAGCTGGTTTCGGATGATGCTGCCGTGCTGAAACAACTCGAAGAAGCGGGTATCGAGGTGATCGAACTGTCGCCGGAAGAACGCGAAAAGTTTCGCGCAGCCAGCCAGCCTATCTACGAAGCGACAGATATGCCCGAAGGGGCGCTTGACGCTTGGAACGCAGCGGTAGGACGCTGAACGATGCGGGCGGTTTCCGATATGCTGAACAAGCTGTCTGACGGTCTGAACCGTGTGGCACTGGTGGGGGCGGCTCTGGCCGTCGCCATCATGCTGGCGGCAGCCGGCTGGCAGGTCATCGCCCGCTATCTTCTGAACCAACCGCCGATCTGGACAGAGGAGCTGGCACGGTTCTCGATGGTCTGGGGCGGGTTGCTGGGCGCATCCTGTGCCTTTCGCCGACGGCTTGATCCGACACTGTTCCCCGAAGCCCTTTCGGCTGTGGGGGTCAAAGGCGTGGTGTTTACGCTTTTCCGGGCGTTCGGGGTGTGTTGCTTTGCCTTGCCGATCCTGTGGTTCAGCTTTTTCGGACCGGGTGCCAACCCGGAGCGTGGCTATCTTGCCCGTCTGGCGGGACGGCAGACCGAAACGATGGACCTGCCGATGGTGGTTTTCGGCATCGCCATCCCGCTCGCCTTTACACTTATTCTCCTGCACGTCGTCGCAGATGTGGCCAGAGCGTTAACCGAGTCCAAGGAACTGAAATGAAACTGTTCATGGCGTCGCTTGCGACCGAAACCAATTCATTCTCGCCCATTCCAACCGGGTGGAGCGGGTTCAAGGAACACCTGCACACCAAAGCTGCATCGCGCGGAGAGGCCGGGCTTTATGCGGCGGCCGTCACTGTCTGGCGCCAGCGGGCCGAAGCGCTGGGGTGGGAGGTCGCCGAAGGGTTGGCAACCTACGCCCAACCGGCCGGTCCAACAGTGCGCGAGGTCTATGAGACCATGCGCGATGACATTCTGGATGACCTGCGTGCCGCGATGCCTGTCGATGTGGTTTTGATGTCGATGCATGGCGCGATGATCGCCCAAGGTTATGATGACTGCGAGGGTGACATGATGGCCCGTATGCGTGAGATCGTCGGGCCGGATGCCACAATCGGGCTGGAGCTGGACCCGCATTGTCACCTGACAGAGCAGATGCTGGACAACGCCACCGCGATCATCTGCTACAAGGAATACCCTCACGTGGACGTGGTGGAACGCGCCGAGGAGCTGTTTACGGTCTGTGCGGATGCAGCCACAGGTGAAACGCGGCCTGTCATGCGGGATTATGACTGCCGCATGATGGCCATGTATCATACGCCGTTCGAGCCGGTGCGCAGCTATGTCGACCGCATGTCGGCGATGGAGGGCAAGCACGGGGTCCTGTCTGTCTCGTTGGTGCACGGGTTCCCGTGGGGGGACAATCCCCGCTGTGGCACGCGCACCTTGGTTATCACGGATGGTGATCCCGATTTGGCACAGCAACGCGCCCAAGAGCTGGGGGCCGAGCTTTGGCAGATGCGCGGCCAGTTGCGGACATTCCCCGGTATGGACGAAGGGTTGGACCGCGCTGTGGCCCTGAGCCAAGGGCCGGTTGTGCTAGCCGATTTTGCGGACAATGCGGGCGGGGGCGCGCCGTCGGATTCAACTTTCGTTCTCAGGGCCGCATTGGACCGGGGGCTGACCGATATCGCGCTTGGCACATTCTGGGACCCTGTCCTTGTCGGGATGTGTATGGACGCAGGCGTGGGCGCCGAAATGCAGGTGCGCATTGGCGGCAAGATCGGTCCGATGTCGGGGGATCCCGTCGATCTGAACGTAACGGTGCGCGGTATCGCCCGCGATGCGGTGCAGCATCTGGGCACGGCAGCAATGAACATGGGCGATTGTGTCTGGCTGGAAAGCGATGGCCTGCACGTCATTGTAAACACCAAGCGCACCCAGACGTTCCATCCGGAAGCCTTTGAAAATACGGGTATGGATCTGACGCGAATGAAATACATCGTGGTCAAGTCGTCGCAGCATTTCTACGACGGCTTTGCGCCGATTGCGGCTGAGGTCATCCATCTGGGCACGCCCGGTGCGATCACTCCCGATTTCACGATTGTGCCCTTTACAAAGCGGGACGGGAATTACTGGCCCAAGATCGAAAACCCCTTTGCATGACAAGGAGCCTGTGATGGCCGACGCATTCGATATCATCATTCGTGGGGGCCGCGTGATGGACCCGGAAACAGGCTTTGACCAGACCTGTGACGTTGCCATCAAGGATGGGACCATCGCCAGGATTGGCACCATCGACGCGAATTGCACCCATGAGATCGACGCAACCGGTCTGATCGTGGCGCCCGGTTTTCTGGACATTCACGCCCATGGCCAGTCGGTGGCTGCCGACAGGATGCAGGCCTTTGACGGTGTCACCACCTCGCTCGAGCTTGAAGTGGGTGCCTTGCCGGTTGCGGGTTGGTACGACCGGCAAGCCGAAATCCCGCGCGCGTTGAATTACGGGACTGCGGCGGCCTGGATCTTCGGGCGCAAGGCGGTCATGGGGGCCATTGAGCTGGATCCGTCGGTCCATCCCATCGACCAGATGGGGGCCGGGGCCGATGACATGCGTTGGTCAACCGAGGCTGCGGACCCTCAGCAGACCAAGGAGATCGTGGCCCATGTGCGCCAGGGATTGGACGAGGGGGCTATCGGCATCGGCCTGCCCAACGGTTACGCGCCGGGCGCAGGCGTGAAAGAGATGAGCGACATTTGCGACCTGGCGTTCGAATACGGCACGCCGACCTTCACCCACATCGCCTATCTCAGCAATATCGATCCGCAAAGTTCGGTCGACAGCTATGTGCGCCTGATCGGATTGGCGGGTGCGACAGGCGCGCATATGCATATTTGCCACCTGAACTCCACGTCGTTGATGGACATCGAACGGGTCACTGAACTGGTGGCCAAGGCACAGGAACAGGGGCTGCCCGTCACGACCGAGGCTTATCCCTATGGCACAGGCGCCACGGTGGTCAGCGCGGGGTTCTTTGTCGATCCCGATTTCACCAAACGGACAGGCAGCGAATATTCCAACGTCGAACTGGTTCACAACCACCACCGTTTTACAGGCCGCGAAGATATCGAACGGGCAAGGGAAGCATCCCCGACCGATCTGGTGATGTGGCATTATCTGGATGTGGAAGTGAACGAAGAGCACCGCCGCCTGTTGGATATGTCGGTGACCTTTCCGGCAGGGTCGATCGCGTCGGATGCCATGCCTTGGGTCAACGCGGACGGCAGCATCTATGAGGGACTGGACTGGCCCTTGCCCGACGGTCTTTCTGCGCATCCCAGGTCATCCGGCACGTTTACGCGGTTCTTGCGGGAATATGTGCGCGAACGGGGCGTGATGACCTTGATGGAGGGGTTGAAGAAATGCACGATCCTGCCCGCGCGGGTGATCGAAGGCTGCGCGCCGCAGATTGCCAGAAAGGTACGCGTGCAAGAAGGCTGTGATGCGGATCTGGTTGTCTTTGACATGGACACGCTGACAGATCGCGCCGACTTTGTTGAGATGAACCGCCCGGCCGAGGGTGTGCGGTATCTGTTTGTGAACGGGGTTGCCGTTATCGCCGACGGACAGCTTGAGACCTCGGCTGCGCCGGGCCGCCCGATCCGCCGCAGCGTGGCATGAGCGTTCCGGTTCTTCTGGTCACCGGGTTCCTGGGGGCCGGAAAGACAACCTTTATCAACCAGCTTTTGCAGGCTGAACACGGATTGCGTATCGCCGCGATCGTGAACGATTTCGGCTCGATCAATATCGACGCGGCTTTGCTGGACGCTGCCGCCGACGGCGTCATAGGCCTCAAGAACGGGTGCATCTGCTGTTCGCTTCAGGGCGATCTCTTGCGCACATTGAAGATCGTTCTTGGCCAAGACCCGCAGCCGGAACTGATCGTGATCGAAGCCAGCGGCGTGGCCGACCCCGCTGGTGTCATCCAGTCGCTGATTGATCCGGTTTTGTGGGATCAGGCGCGGCTGGAAACAGTTGTCTGCGTGATTGATGCACCAGATGTGCCGGATCGGTCAGGTGACCCTCTGTGGCGCGCCCAAGTCCGCGAGTCGGATTTTCTCTGTCTGGCCAAGACCAAGGGGTTATCCGCAGATGCCCTGGCCGCAATTCACGCTGGATTCGCAGTCCAGAGCAAATATCACGTGTTTGACCTTGCGCTGCCCGTGCCGATTTCTGCGTTTGTCGGTCGAGACACGCCAGTCGCGCGGGACAGCACCCGTGCGCCGTTGCAAGACGACCGGTTTGCCTATCTGGAATGGCGTCATGACGGGGCGATAGAGCTTCAAGGGTTTCAGGCAGTGATGTCGCAACTGGCACCGAGTCTGTTGCGGGCCAAAGGATTTCTGAGCTTCGAGCAGCATCAAAGCCGGATGCTTTTTCAACTCACCGGGACCCGCGCGACGTTGGCACGTGCGCCCAAGACGGACGACGACGGTTGCCAGCTTGTGTTGATCGGCGACCGCAAAGTCTTTGACGCCACCCACGCGGCAGCGGCGCTTGACGCGTTGACGCATCGCTGAAGGGGCAAGTTATGCCTGCGATCTGCCGTTGGGGGATAGTTTGCAGACAGGGGTATTCCAGCCACCAGCGCTGCGCATATGCTCTTGTTCGCATATGCCCAACCGGTACGGGTTCTCTGCCTTGCGAACCCGTGCCGGTCGGGCACGTCGTTATGCCGACGCCCCAGAGTTGATGGGCAGACGCTGACGCACGAGCGTGGTCCAGTAAGAGCAGCCCCACGCAATGACATCATCGTTAAAGTCATATTCAGGGTGGTGCAGCCCTGCGGATGGGCCGTTGCCTATGTTGATCATAGCGCCCGGCACTTCGTTCAGCATGAACGAGAAATCCTCGCCGCCCAGAACCGGCGGCATGTCGAGCGATACATTCGCCATGCCTGCAACTTCTTGCGCGGCATTGGCGGCCAGTTCGGTTTCGCGTTCGTGGTTCACGGTGACGGGGTACATGCGGATGTAGTCCAGCGTGCCCGTCGCGCCATAGCCTGCTGCGATCTGGGGCACCAGTGCTGTCAGCTGTGCTTCGATGTGGGAACGGACCTCTTCGCGCAAAGTGCGCACGGTGCCGGTGATCTCGATCTTTTGCGGGATCACGTTGAACGCATTGCCTGCGTGGATCGTGCACAGCGACACCACCGCATTGTCCATCGGGTCGATGGTCCGCGAGGTGATGGTCTGGATCGCCTGGATCAAGGCTGCTGCAATCGGGAAGGTGTCGATGGTTTCGTCAGGGCGGGCGGCATGGCCCCCGCGGCCTTCGATGGTAATGCGCACCTCGTCGACCGAGCCCATGATCGGGCCGGACGCAATGGTGAATTCACCAACAGGCATGTTGGGGCGATTGTGCATCCCATAGACTTCGTTGCAGGGCCAGCGTGTGAAAAGGCCGTCGTCGATCATTGCCTTGGCGCCCGCACCGCCTTCCTCGGCAGGTTGGAAAATGACGATGACGGTGCCGTCAAAGGCACGGCTTTCCGCCAGCTGGCGGGCTGCACCCAGCAGCATGGTGGTGTGGCCGTCGTGGCCGCAGGCGTGCATTTTGCCGTCTACCTTCGACGCCCAGGGTTTGCCTGTGGCCTCGACGATCGGCAAAGCGTCCATATCCGCCCGCAGGCCGATTGTCCGGCCAGATGTGTTTGTCTGACCATGGATAACGCCAACGACGCCAGTGCGTCCGATCCCCTCGACCACTTCGTCGACGCCAGCGGTGCGCAGCGCATCGGCGACGGTGGCCGCCGTGCGGGTCACATCATACAGCAGTTCCGGGTTCTGATGCAGATCGCGGCGGAATGCGGTCAGGGATTCGACATGTTTGGCGACCCAGTTTTCAACGGCCATGGCTCAGGCGTCCTTGTTCTTCATGCGGTAACGGAAATCACAATGGCTTGCGCCTTTCATGATGGTCTGGGTGCGGGTCAGTTCCATATCGGGGTTGTAGCCGATGCAGAAATCGCCGTCGCGGTTGCACGACAGCAGGTGGCCAATGTCGCCCAGCCCCATTTCCTTGTACATTTCAGAGTAGCGGCAGCGCGTGACGTTAAAGTCCAGCGCCTCTTCGGTGGCGTTCAGCGTATCAATCCGCAGCGCATCTTCGCGGGTCCAGTTCGGCTGGATCGCGGCGAAATCGGTCAGGTCGGGTGTGTGGCCCAGGGCATCCGCCAATTGCTTGCCCTGCTCGATGGCCGAGCGCGAGCAGGTCTCGCCGATGACGGCTTCGGCCTCGGCGCGGTCGGTGCGGTCGGTGATCACCTCCAGCACATGCTTGAGGATCATTGCCTCGATCTTGCGGCGCAGCAGGATCGGAACGCTGTTCACGTCCAGACCGTCAGAGGTGTTGGTATCGGTCATCGTCGGGTGACTCCTTATTGTTTGGGCTCGCTCAGGTCTTTGCGTTTCAACCATGCGAGATAGGTGGGTGCAACGCGGCGGGCGATGCTGTGAATGGGGAAGGGGCGCGGTTCGGTCACAGGCAGGGCGAGTTCGTTTTCGCTCGTACCGGTGGCGGCGCGGGCCAGCTCGCGGCCCATTGCCGTGCCAAAGGCCACGCCGCGGCCGTTGCAGCCGATCCAGGCCCAGCCATCTGTGCCAAGCCGGTGAATGCGCGGGAAACGATCCCAGTTCATGCCGATGTAGCCGGACCACACGTGGGTCATTTCAGGCGTGCCCAGTTCGGGGAAGGCTTCGCCCAGACTGCGTGCAGCCTTGGCGCGGACGCGATTGACCACGTCATGGCTGCCCATGACCGCGCCGCCTGTGATCAAGCGGTTGCGGGCGTCGTAACGGAAAAACCGCAGGTCGCCACGGGTGTCGGACACGGCCTGCCGACCGGGCAGGATGGTTCGGCGCAGGTTGTCACCTAACGGTTGCGTGGCCATCTGCCAGCTGAGCACCGGGATGATGGATTTCGCCAGTCGCGGCGCCAGCGATGGCACCAGCTCTCCGGTATAGGCATTGGTTGCCAGGATCAAAGCACGCGCCTTTACAATGCCTGTGGCGGTGCGAATGATCCACTGCGCACCGACGCGTTCATAGCTGGTGACAGCCGAGTTTTCATAGATTTTGGCGTTCAGTTCTTCCGCCGTTTTGGCCATGGCACGGGCCAGCGCGAGCGGGTTGATGTGCCCGCCGGTCGGGTTCAGCATCCCGCCGTACCAGAAATCGCTGCCCAGGATTTCGCGTGTCTCTTCGGCGGTTTTGAACTCGGCCGGAAAGCCGTGGCGTTGCCATGTGTCGACCCGTGTCTGGCACAGTTTCACGCGGCCCGGGCTGTGGGCGGGCTGGAACCAGCCTGTCTGTTCGGCTTCGGCCTTCATGTCGAATTCGCGGACCAGATCGAACAGGATGCTGGCCGAGTTGCCGATCAGCTGAACCATCCGTTCGCCTGCGGCGCCATATCGTTTGATCCAGACAGCAGGCTCGGCAGAGGTGAGGATCGGGATGACCTGCCCGTTGTTGCGCCCCGAAGCGCCCCAACCGACGGCCTTGCCTTCCAACACGGTGACCGATCCGCCGTTTCGGGCCACTTCAATGGCTGCTGAAAGGCCGGTGAAGCCGCCGCCGATTACGGCCACGTCTGTCTCGACCGTGCCTTCCAGCGATGGGGCAGCGGCGCGCGGCGGCGCTGTGTCAGCCCACAGCGAAGGCGGGAAAACCACGTCGGTCACAGGGCTGGCTCCTGATTGGGTTGCGTGGACGGTGCAATGTCGTGAGGCATCCAGAACCAGCGCAGGGTTTCTTCTTCGGGCAACATTTCCAGAGGTGGCGCACCGGGAAGGTCGGCAGCCGCATCCGCAAGATCGCGGGCATAGTTCAGACACCCCTCAAAGGTGGGGGCGGTGTCCTGCGGGCGGTCTTGTGCATTCCACAGGTCCGACAGGGAGCCTACGGCTTTGTCCTCAATCTTGCGCTGTGCGCGCCAGACGCCTGCGGTCAAATCCAGTCTGTAGTAGGGCAACAGGTCCAGCCCACGTTCCGAGATCAGAGCCAGCGCGGCGGCGATGCGGTCGGTGTCTGTGTCGTCGAAGAACCAGTTGACCCCCAGCCGCGCCCAGCCGGGCCGGAAGGCCGAGTGGCCCAGTTCCACGGCGCGTTCGTGGCACTCGGCGGTTGCGTCATCAATGCCCAGCAGCGCGTGGCCGTAAGGGCCGGCACAGGAACAACCACCGCGCGCCTGAATGCCGAACAGGTCGTTCAGCAGGGCTACGACATAGTTGTGGTGCAGCAGCTTGCCCGCGACGCGGATGTTGAAGGAAAACACCCCGATGCGCGGCACGTTCTGCGGCCCGAGGATTTCGACCCCCGGAATGGCGCGCAGGGCGGCTTCCAGTCGGTTGGTCATGGCCTGCTCGCTGCGTTCGACCTCGTCTTCGTCCATGTCTGCCTTCAGCTGCAGAACCATACCTGCCCGTATGTTCTCGACGATAGAGGGCGTGCCCGCTTCTTCGCGACGCTCGGGGTCCGAGACGTAGTTATGGCGCAGTGCGGTGACATAGGACACGGTGCCGCCGCCGGTGATGGTGGGGCGCAGGCTGTCCAGCATACGGCGGTCGGCAATCAGGATGCCCGAGGCACCGGGACCGCCCGGAAATTTGTGCGGTGACAGGAATGCCGCATCAATGCGATCATCTGCACCGTTCTCTGATGCACTCAAACGCACCGGGATATAGGGCGCTGCGGCGGCGAAATCGGCCACGCACCAGCCACCCTGCGCATGCACCAGACGGGCAATCGCCCGCAGATCGGTGCGCACACCGGTGACGTTTGAGGCTGCCGAAAAGGCCGCGATCTTCAAAGGTGCATCAGCGTGTTGTTTCAACGCGCTTTCCAGTGTGCTCAGGCAGATGCTGCCCGCGTCGCTCAGCGGAATGCGCACGATCTGCGCCCCGCTTTCGCGCCAGATCAGGTCGTTCGAATGATGCTCGTAAGGGCCGACAAAGACCACCGATCTGTTGTCCAGCCCCTGCAGGGTCAGCGCCCTGACCAGCTTGTCCGCCGCCCCCGTGGCCCCCGAGCCTGCAAAGATCACGGCGTGGTCGGCATCCGCACCCACGGATTTGCGCACAGTCTCTCGCGCCAGTTCGCGCAGTTGCGTTGACCGCCGACCGGTAAAGGACGTTTCGGTGTGCGTGTTGCCATAGAACGGCAGCACATGTTTGCGGATCGCATCCTCGATAAATCCGATAGAGCGCCCCGAGGCGACGTAATCGGCATAGATCAACGCGCGCGGTCCGAAGGGGCCCGGGATCGTCGTGCCCTCACCAATAATGGCCGTGCGGATGGTGTCGAACTGAATAGCCATTGGGTTTCCTCAAGCGGCGTCTGTCTTGCGATACGGGGGCGTCCATGTCCGCCCCGGGATCGATGCAAGCAGGTTCTGGGTGTAGGGATGTTGCGGGTTGGCAAAGACCTCGGCGGTAAAGCCGGCCTCGACCACTTCGCCCTTTTGCATCACGATGATGCGGTCGCACAGCTGTGCCGCAACGCGCAGGTCGTGGGTGACGAACAACAGCGACAGGTTCATGCGGTCCCGCAGGTCGGCCAGCAGCTTCAGCACTTGCGCCTGTACGCTGACATCCAGTGCCGACACCGGTTCATCCGCGACGATGACCTTGGGTTCCATCGCAAGCGCACGGGCAATCCCGATGCGTTGCCGCTGGCCGCCCGAAAACTCGTGCGGAAAACGGTTGGCGGCGGCGGGTGACAATTCGACCAGTTCCAGCAGATCGCGGGCACGTGCGCGGGCCTTGTCAGGGTCTTCGCCATGCACGATGGGGCCTTGGGCGATGATGTCCACCACCCGTTTGCGCGGGTTGAGCGAGGCCATCGGATCTTGAAACACCATCTGGATATGCTTGCGCATGCCGCGCAATTCGCGCGGGGTGCAGGCCAGCAAATCGGTGCCGTCAACCTCGACCGCACCGGCATCCGCGTCCAGCAGACGGGTGACCAGACGCGATACGGTGGTCTTGCCCGAACCGGATTCACCCACAACGCCCAGCGTTTCCCCCTGATGCAGCTCGAAGCTGAGGTCCCTGACCGCGACAACCGCCTTGCGCTTGCCCGTCAGCAGCCCGCCGCGCGCGGCAAAGGTTTTGCGCAACCCGGTGCCTTTCAGGACAACGGGAAGCGTGGTGACCGGTTTGGGCGGGGGCGGCAAAAGATCGGGAACCGATGCGATCAGCGCCTGTGTATAGGGGTGTTTCGGATCGTTCAGCACCTGATCGGCGGGGCCTTGTTCGACCACTTCCCCCTGACGCAGCACGATCACATGATCGGCGATTTCCGCCACGACACCGAAATCGTGGGTGATGAACAACACGCCTGCGCCGTCTTCTTTTTGCAGGTCGCGGATCAACTTGAGGATCTGCAGCTGTGTGGTCACGTCCAATGCGGTTGTGGGCTCGTCCGCGATCACCAGCTTGGGCGACAGCGACAGGGCCATCGCGATCATCACGCGTTGCCGCTGGCCGCCGGAGATTTGGTGGGGATAGGCGTTATAAGCGGATTCCGGGTCCGGGATATGCACACGTTTGAGCATCTCCAGCGCGTGGGCCTGCCGTTCCTTGCGCTTGGCGCCCATGTGCAGCTTCAGAACCTCGTCAATCTGCCAGCCCACGGTTTTCTGCGGGTTGAGCGCAGTCATCGGTTCCTGAAAGATCATCGAGATCCGGTTGCCACGCACCTTGCGCATTTCGGCTTCGGTCTTGGCCAGCAGGTCTTCGCCTTCGAAGATAATCTTGCCGCCCGCGACATGCACGTGGGGCTCGGGCAGAAGGCGCATGATGGCACCCGCCGACAGCGATTTGCCCGAGCCGGATTCCCCGACCATACAGACGATTTCGCCGGGGTGGACGGTCAGATCCAGACCTTGAAGGGCAAAGGGCCGGTCGGCGCCCTCGGGCAGGGCGATGCGCAGGTCACGGACCGTGAGGATAGGGGCTGTATCAGCGGTCATTGTTTCTGCCTCGGGTTCATTGCGTCGTTCAGGCCTTCGCCCAAGAGTGAGAAGGACAGGACCGTCAAGACGATCGCGATACCCGGAATGGCCGAGCAGTACCAAGCTGTGCGCAGTACGGCGCGGCCCTGGCCGATCATGTTGCCCCAGCTGGCATAGTTCGGATCGCCCAGCCCAAGGAAGGCCAATGCGCTTTCCAGCAGGATCGACAGCGCCATGATGACCGATGCGTAGACGATGATCGGCGGCAGGGCGTTGGGCAGGATTTCACGGAAGATCAGCGAGGTGTTAGACACTCCCAGATTGCGCGCGGCATCGACGAATTCGCGGTTGCGCAGGGACATGAACTCGGCCCGCACCATGCGCGCAGGGGCGGTCCAGCTGACGATGCCAATGGCCAGTGTGATCCATTCGATCTTGGAGCCGAGGATGGCCACAAGGGTCAGCAACAGCACAAAGTTCGGGATGGTCTGGAAGGCTTCGGTAATGCGCATCAGCAGGTCATCGACCCAGCCGCCGAAATAGCCGGCCAGTGCGCCGATCACGATGCCGATGATGATCGACACCAGCGTGGCGACAACGCCGACAAGCAGCGAAATCCGAGCACCATAAAACAGCTGCGACAGGATACTGCGACCCAGCTGGTCGGTGCCCAGAGGATTTGCAGCGTCCACGAAGGGCGCGAGCAGCGGCAGACCAGCACGGCGCAGCGGGTCGCCGGGATCAACCAACCCTGCGGTCAGCGCCATCAGCACAACGATGGCGAACAGGCCCAGCCCGAGAAGTGCCGCGCGGTTGCGGCGGTAACGCTGCCAGAAGACGACATAGCGGGGCGGTTCTGCCGGTCGCAGATCGGTATCAAGTACAGTCATGAGAGTTCAATCCGGCTGTCGAGACGTGCGTAAAGCAGGTCGGTTAGAAAATTGACGAGGATCACGATGATCGAACACAAAAAGATGATGCCCATCAGCGTGTTCATGTCGCGTTGGATCACCGACTGATAGGCCAGTTGCCCCAGCCCCGGCAGGGTAAAGATGGTTTCCACCACCACCGATCCGCCCAGCAGGGTCGAGAATTGCAGGCCGAACAGGGTGACGGCAGGCAGCAGCGCGTTGCGCATGATGTGATGCACCATCAGCCGCGTTTCCCCAGCGCCTTTGGCGCGTGCGGTGCGCACGAAATCCTGGTCCGCGACCTGTATCACAGACGACCGCATCAGCCGCAGATAGAACGACAAATAGATCAATGACAGGGCCGCTGTCGGCATGATCAGATGCCGGGCCACATCCACGACGTGATCCCAGCCGGTGTAAAACCCGGCAATGGTTTTGATCCCGCCGACCGGCAGCCAGCCCAGCTTGACCGAGAACAGCAGCATCATCATCAGCGACAGAAAGAAGCTGGGGGTGGCATAGAAAACCAGACCCAGCGTGGAAATCAGGTTGTCGGTCAGCGAATAGGCCCGCCGCGCGGCAAAGGCGCCCAGCGTGATCCCGATCGAAAAGGCAAGGCTGAGCGATGTCGCCATCAGCAGCAACGTGGTGCCAAGCCGGTCCATCAGGACGGTCGCCACGGGTTGTTCGTAGACGAACGACTGTCCCATATCAAATGTTGCCAGCTTGACCATATAGCGCCACAGCTGCACCCAGACCGGTTGGTCCAGCCCATATTCAGCTCGCATTCGTGCGATAAAATCCGCATCCGCACCGCCCATGTCACCGACCAGCGCATCAACAGTGTCGCCAGGAGTCAGTTTGAGCAGCAGGAAAGTGCCGATCATAATCAGGATAATGACCGGAATGGCCTGCAGAAGACGCCTCAGGGCGTAAATCAGCATCGGGGGTATGGTGGGTTTCATCGGAGATTTCTTTTCTGGTGCGCGCAGGTGAGTGGGAGGACTGCGGTCTTTGGAACGGGCAGGCCGAATGGGGCCTGCCCGAAGGTCAGATTATTCGTCGAGCCAAAGGTCGTACCAGCTGGAGGAGTTCCAGCGTGGTGTGTTGTGGTGGTTCTTCAGCTTCTTCGAGGTGACCGAGATGAAGGGATGCTCGATCGCGAAGATCACGGGGATTTCTTCCATCTCTTTGCGCTGGATTGCGTGATACATTTCAGCGCGTTTCGCCGGATCAAGCTCGGAGGCCGCGTCGTCGATCATCTGGTCCATCTCTTCGCTTTTCCAGCCGAACTGGTTGGTCCATGGCGTCCCTTCGGGCTGGCCCGAGCGCAGCCAGACAGTTGTCGACACCGCAGGGTCGGACCGGAACTGGTGCCAGCCGTTCGCCGTGTCGAAATCGTGGTCGCGGTACACGCCGTTCAGGAAGCCGGGCGCGTCGTTGGTCAGGATTTCAACGTCGATGTTGATCTCTTTCATCGCCTGCGCAAAGTATTCGCCCCAAAGCTGGGTGTATTCCCCCCAAGGTGCGGGACGGTGGCGCAGCTTGAAGCGGAAGCCGTCGTCTTTGACGGGATAGCCTGCCTCGTCCAGCATCTTTTTCGCCAGCTCGACATCATAAGCATAGGTTTTCACGTCGTCGGTATAGTTGGCGCCACCGGCTTGCGGGACGGGTCCGCGTCCGGGGGCGGCAAAGCCGCGCATGATCGTGTCGATGGCGTAATCAATGTCCAGCCCGTGATAGATGGCCTGACGCACCTTCAGGTCCGCAAGGATCGGATTGCGGTGGTTGAATTCGACGGTCGAGTGGGCGACGTTGTTTTCATAGCCTTGGGTGCCGACATCAAACCGGTCGTCTTCCGAAAGACGGACCACATCGGCCATCGACACTCCGATAAAGCCGGATTCGTGTACTTCGCCTGCTTCCAGAGCGGCAGCGGCAGCCGATTTATCCTTGATAAAGCGCCAGACGATCCGGTCGAGGTAGGGATAGCCCTCGCGCCAGTAGTCTTCATTCTTTTCCGCCATCACATACTGACCGCGTTCGTATTCGACAAACTTGAACGGACCAGTGCCCACGGGCGCGGTGTTGTAGGGGTTGTTGGGAATGTCGGTGCCCTCGTACAGGTGTTTGGGCATCGGGTGTCCAAGGTCGGGCATGGCGGCCACGAACAGATCAAGTGGCATCGGCTTGGAATAGTTGAACACGGCGGTGTGCGGATCGGGGCAATCGACGGATTCCAGGTTTGCCTGCAGGGCCGAGGAATAGTTCAGCAGCTTTTTCCACATCTCGATGGCGGTAAAGGACACGTCATCACAGGTGAAATCCTCGCCGTCATGCCAGCGCACGTTTTCGCGCAATTTGACAGTGATGGTCAGACCGTCATCAGAACCGGACCATTCGGTCGCCAGAACGGGCACGTAGCCGTCATAACTTTTGTCGATCAGCGGTTCGACGATTTTGCCACTGATGTTGTAGACGCCTGTAGACGCACGCAATGCGGGGTTCAGGATCCGTTGTTCGGAGATCATGTGAATGATGGCCGTGCCACCCTTCTTGACCTCTTGTGCCGAAGCGACGCCGGCCATCAGTGCGGTACTTGCGGTCAAGCACGCGATGCCAAGACCGATCAGTTGTTTCTTCATGTTTAAAGCTCCCTTTCTGTCGGACCCCTTCGTGGAATCGCGATATTGCTTTCGCTGGTTCATCACTGCGCAAGACGTTGATGTAGTCAATATGTTTCCTATATTGTTTTCATAAAAGAGAAAAAATTACTAGTTTATTGACCTAACCTAGGTTAAATTTTTACCATAGAGAAACTCTGAGGCTTCAATATGCAGAAGACAGTTTGGGTTACCGGCGCAGGATCCGGCATAGGCGCTGCTGTTGCGCTCGGCTTTGCCAGGGCAGGCTTTCGTGTTGCTCTGACGGGGCGGGGAGCGCAAGCGCTCGAAGATATTGCCGCTGCGTTCCCCGATAGGAAAATGGCCCTGGTGGTCGCGGGTGATGTGACCGACCGTCAAGGCATGGCAGAGGCTGCACAGCAAATTGCCGCTTGGGGAGATGGTCTGCATATCTTGTGCAACAACGCAGGTCTTAACATTCCACGCCGTCGCTGGGCGGATCTGGATTGGGAAAGCTGGGACAACCTTCTGAATATCAACGTGACCGGTGCGCTGAATGTGATAGCCGCCTGTCTTCCTGTCATGCGCGCGCAACGTGATGGCATCATGATCCACACTTCAAGTTGGGCGGGCCGGTTCCATTCTCCCAACGGTGGCGTGGCCTACGGCGCTTCGAAACATGCGCTGTCCGACATTTCCGCGAGCCTGAATGCGGAAGAGGGGGCGAACGGCATCCGGTCGACGGCGCTGTGCCCTGCCGAGGTTGCGACGCCATTGCTGGCCAAAAGGCCCGGATTTGATGTCTCGACCCTGGCGGACATGATCCAGCCCGAGGATATGGCGCAGACCGCGCTTTACGTGGCGAACATGAACCCTTCGGTCGCCGTGCACGAAATTCTTCTGGCTCCGGTGCGCAAGTAAGCTTGCCCCAGCTCAATATCTGAAAGGAAACTGAAATGTCCCACCCGGTCAAAGGTATAGATCACTGTTTTGCTCTGGTTCAGGATCTGGACAAGGCCGCCGAACAATACGCGGCGCTTGGCTTTACCCTGTCACCGCGCGGCCTGCACTCCGAGGCCAAGGGCTCTGCCAATTATACCATCATGTTTCCTGACGATTATTTCGAACTGTTGGGCCTGCTGCGTGCGACACCGCTGAATGCGGCGCGGGGCAAGGCGCTGGAGGATCAGGGGCAGGGCTTGCATGCGATTGCCTGTCGTATCGGCACTGCCGAAGCCGCGGCATCCCAGCTGGCGGAGCTTGGCATCGGGACACACGGCCTGGGCAGTTTCGAACGCCCCGTACCGCTGCCCGACGGCGGCTCTGCCGTCGCAGCATTTTCAACAGTGGTCTTTGACCCCGCTGAAGTGCCCTTCGGTTCGGTCTTTATGTGCCAGCACAAGACCCCCGAAACCGTCTGGTTGCCCGAGTTGCTGACCCACGCCAACACGGCCTGCGGCCTAGATGCGATCCTTGCGCTGTCCGAAGATCCCGATGCAGATGGCCAGCGGTTTGCGCGGCTCTGGGCCGACGGCGCGACCCGTGCGTCCGGCGGTGGCGTGGCGGTGAGCACAGGTGCGAATTCTGCGCCGCTGGTTCTGTTGCAACGGGAGGAAATGCAGGCGCTTTATCCCGATGTTGATCTGTCCCTGACCCCCAAGGGCGCCTTTACGGCTTTGCGGATCAAAGTGTCTGACATGAACGCCGCGCGCCAATGTCTGAAGGATGCCGATATCACGCCAATCACGACGCAGGCCGGTCTGGCAGTTGCCCCCCAGCACGCGTCGGGTGTCATCGTCGAGTTCGTGCCCGCATGACGGAAAAGCTGCGCAAGACGGGCGTCAAGTCGATCGACACGATTACCTTTGACGACATCGACCAGCAGATTCTGGATATTCTGCAGCGCGACAGCGACACGGTGATCAGTGCGATCTCTGACGCGGTCGGGCTGTCGCCGACCCCCTGCTGGCGGCGGATCAAGCGAATGGAGGAAGCGGGGCTGATTAAAAAGCGCGTGGCGCTGGTCGATCAGGTGCGCGCCAATGTGCCGATGACGATCTTTATCGGCGTCACGACCCCGCGCCACGAGATAGGCTGGTTGCAGCGCTTTTGTGATCTTATCGATGAAATCCCCGAAGTGGTCGAAGCCTATCGGTTGACGGGTACGGTAGATTACATCCTGAAGGTCGTTGTGCCGGACATGAGTGCCTATGACCTTGTCTACAAGAAGATGATCGAGCGGCTGGAATTCAGCCAGATCAATTCGATGATCTCGATGGAAGAGCTGAAGTTTACCACATCGATTCCAACCAAATATCTTTGATCAACAGGTGTTTCTGACCCGTTGGAATGGGCGCCTGCGGATTTGCGAGCGGGGCGTTGGTTCCGCAATGTCACAGGGACGCGCCTGCTCAGGCTGAAATGGCCGCCCAGCTCATCTGGGCGATGTTGTCCCTTTGCGCATCGGTCAGCTGGTTTTGGGTTGCGCGGGGCCTTTTCAATGCGTTGCGAATGCCGCCGCCAACAAAATCGGCCATTGACCTAGGTGCAAAGGATTTCAAAACGCCCTGCTCTTGGGCTTCGGTTCAAGGCTTGAAGTCGGATTTACACCGCGCGTTTCCATGCTGTTCGATGCGAAGGGCGACGCTGTGACGAATGCATTTGCCTGAGGATGGTTCATCTGTTTTCCGACGGGAGCAACACCGGAGGTGACAGTTATGTGCCAAGTGCTTTGGCTGTCTACCTTGTGTCGCTCCAGGTTTTCGGAGACCATCCACTTAAGCGAAGATGTTGATTATGATCGAAAATAGCTAATCACTTGCAGCCGGGCTGACCCCATCAGGATTCCGCCCGCATCTTCAGGGTTTCCCGGCCTTGGGTCAGCTTGGCCTGAATCCCGCGGCGCGGCCCGTAGAAAACAGCGTAAGATCCGCCAAGGGCCACGTGTTTCTCATTCATGCTGGCAAACCGAACCGCGTGCAAAGATGCGCCAGGCAACCAGGCCGGACACATCTGGCATGTGTTTCAGAAATCCCAATCCTCGTCTTCCGTCATCACAGCCTTGCCGATGACATAGCTGGACCCCGAGCCGGAAAAGAAATCGTGGTTTTCGCTGTCGGGGGACAGTGCGGCCAGGATCGCCGGGTTGACCTCGCAGGCGGCGGGCGGGAACAGCGATTCATAGCCCAGGTTTTGCAGCGCCTTGTTCGCGTTGTAGTGCAGAAAGGCCTTCACGTCCTCGGTCAGCCCGATCCCGTCATAGAGCTCGGCGGTATAGCGCGCCTCGATCTCGTAGAGGTCGAACATCAACGCGAATGCATAATCCTTCAGCTCTTGCTGCCGCGCGTCGGACTCGCGTTCCAGCGCGCGCTGGAACTTGTAGCCGATGTAATAGCCGTGCACCGCTTCGTCGCGGATGATCAGGCGGATCAGGTCGGCGGTATTGGTCAGCTTGGCGCGGCTGGACCAGTACATCGGCAGATAAAAGCCCGAATAGAACAGGAAGCTTTCCAGGAAAACCGATGCGATCTTGCGCTTCAGCGGGTCCGCGCCGGGGGCGTAGGTTTCGATGATCAGCCGCGCCTTGGCTTGCAGGTGCGGGTTGTCTTCGGACCAGCGGAACGCTTCGTCCACCTCTTTCGTCATGCACAGCGTCGAGAAGATCGACGAATAGCTGCGCGCGTGAACCGCCTCCATAAAGGCAATGTTGGTCAGCACTGCCTCTTCATGCGGGGTCTGCGCATCGGGCAAAAGCGCGGGCGCACCCAGCGTGTTCTGCACCGTGTCCAGCAGCGTCAGGCCGGTGAACACCCGGATCGTCAGCGCCCGTTCCTCTGGGCGCAGCGTCGCCCAGGATTGCACGTCATTGGACAGCGGCACCTTTTCCGGCAGCCAGAAATTCACCGTCAGGCGGTTCCAGACCTCCAGGTCCTTGTCGTCTTCCAACCGGTTCCAGTTGATTGCACGTGGCACGCTCAGCAGGGGCATATCTTTCATGGTCACTCTCCTCAAAGCGCGCAGGACACGCAGCCTTGCACCTCGGTCCCCTCAAGGGCCGTTTGACGCAGGCGGATGTAATAGATGGTCTTGATGCCCTTTTTCCAGGCGTAGATCTGGGCGCGGTTGATGTCGCGGGTCGTCGCCTCGGCGGGAAAGAACAGCGTCAGCGACAGGCCCTGATCGACGTGCCGCGTGGCGGCGGCATAGGTGTCGATGATCGCCTCGGGGCCGATCTCATAGGCATCGCGGTAGTATTCTAGGTTGTCATTGGTCATGAACGCGGCCGGGTAATAGACGCGCCCGATCTTGCCCTCCTTGCGGATTTCCACCTTGGACACGATCGGATGGATCGACGAGGTCGAGTTGTTGATATAGCTGATCGACCCGGTTGGTGGCACCGCCTGCAGGTTGCGATTGTACACCCCGTGCGCCATCACATCGGCCTTGAGCGCGGCCCAGTCGTCGCGCGTCGGAAGCGTGATGCCCGCGAACACCCGCACGACATCGGGCAGGGTGGGCAGCCAGTCCTGCGAAAGATAGGTCTCGAAGAAACTGCCATCCGCGTATTTCGAATCTGCAAACCCCTTGAAACTTTCGCCATGCTCGCGCGCCAGCAGGTTAGACGCCCGCAGCGCGTGATAGGCAACAGCCGCAAAATAGACCGACGTGAACTCGACCCCGGCATCGCTTCCGTAATGGATGCGCTCGCGTGCGAGGAACCCGTGCAGGTTCATCTGTCCCAGCCCGACCGCGTGGGCCTCGTCATTGCCACGCCGGATCGAGGGCACCGAGGCGATAGAGGACATCTCGGACACTGCCGTCAGGGCGCGGATCGCGGTTTCAATCGTGTTGCCAAAATCCGGACCGTCCATCGCGGCGGCAATGTTCAGACTGCCAAGGTTGCAGGAAATATCGCTGCCCAGGTGGGCATAGCCCAGGTCCTCGTTGAACTCGGACGCCTCGTTGACCTGAAGGATTTCCGAACACAGGTTGGACATGGTGATCCGCCCCGCAATCGGGTTGGTACGGTTCACCGTGTCCTCGAACATTACATAGGGATAGCCGCTTTCGAACTGGATTTCGGCAATGGTCTGAAAGAAATCCCGCGCGTTGATCTTGCGTTTGCGAATGCGCTTGTCGTCTACCATTTCGGCGTATTTCTCGGTGACGGAAATTTCGGAAAACGGCACCCCGTAGACCTTTGCCACGTCATGCGGCGAAAACAGGTACATGTCCTCGTTCCGCTTGGCCAATTCGAACGTGACATCGGGGATCACCACGCCAAGGCTCAGCGTCTTGATCCTGATCTTCTCGTCCGCATTCTCGCGTTTGGTGTCCAGAAATTGGAGAATATCGGGGTGATGCGCGTTCAGATAGACCGCGCCGGCACCCTGCCGCGCGCCCAGCTGGTTGGCATAGCTAAAGCTGTCCTCCAGCAGTTTCATCACCGGAATGACGCCCGACGACTGGTTTTCGATCCCCTTGATGGGGGCGCCCGACTCGCGCAGGTTGGTCAGCATCAACGCCACGCCGCCGCCGCGCTTTGAGAGTTGCAGGGCGGAGTTGATCCCGCGCCCGATGCTCTCCATGTTGTCCTCCAGCCGCAGCAGGAAACACGAAATCAGCTCGCCGCGCGACGCCTTGCCGGCATTGAGAAAGGTCGGCGTCGCAGGCTGGAACCGCCCCGACAGCATCTCTTCCATGAACCGCATCGCCAGCGCCTCGTCCCCGCGCGCCAGCGTCAGGGCGACCATCACCACCCGGTCTTCGTACCGCTCAAGGTATCGCTGCCCGTCGCGGGTTTTCAGCGTGTAGCTGGTATAATATTTGAACGCGCCAAGGAAGGTCTGAAACCGGAACTTGCGCGCAAAGGCGGCCTCCCAGATCGCACGATGGAAATTGCGGGAATACTGATCCAGCACCGCCGCCTCGTAATATCCTTCCTCGACGAGATAGCCGAGCTTTTCGTCAAGGCTGTGAAAGAAAACGGTATTCTGGTTCACGTGTTGCAGGAAATACTGCCGCGCGGCCATCCGGTCCGCGTCAAACCGGATGTTTCCGTCCCCATCATAAAGGTTCAGCATCGCGTTCAGGGCGTGGTAATCCAGCGCGGGGTTTACAGTGTCAAGCATTCGGAACTCCAAAGGGTGTCAAGACCCGCACGGACGCGGGCAATATCGGTCGGCGTTCCCGCCAGCTCGAATTTATACAGCACGGGAACACCGCATTTCGCGGCGATCACATCGGCGGCGCGGGCATAGGTCTGGCCAAAGTTGCGGTTGCCCGCACCGATCACGCCACGCAGCCTTGCGCGTCGGGCGGGGGCGTTGAGGAAACAGATCACCTGTTTGGGGACCGCACCACGTCCCGCACCATCAGCATAGGTCGGACAGATCAGCACATAGGGGCCTTCGCAATCGGGGAAGGGGGCCGCGTCGTTGATCGGAATGCGGTCCGCCGCCAGCCCCAGCCCCGCGACAAACCGTGCAGTATTGCCCGAGGCCGAGGAATAATAGATCAGCCCGCCCACCAGATCAGGCCAGTTGACCGATCATATCGGGCCGGAACCCGGCCCAATGCGTGTCGTCCGCAATCACCACGGGTGCCTGCCGATAGCCAAGCGCGGTGACATGCGCCATCGCCGCGGAATCCTGCGTCAGGTCGATCACGGCATAGGACAGCCCCTTTGCGTCCAAAGCGCGGGTCGTGGCGGTGCATTGCACGCAAGCGGGTTTTGAATAAACGGTGATGGTCATGCCTGTTGTTCCTTTGGTTTGTACGGGAACAGGCACGGGGTATGGGGCAGGGCGTTCCTGTCCACACCACGCCCCCGTGCCCGCCGCACGGTTTCGTCTTGTCGTTGTCAGGCAGGTCTCCTGGCTTGCGGGTCGAAACTTGGCTGGCCTTCCCGGGGCTTTCCCAGTGGCATCTCAGCGTCGCTCGCCGCTTACAGTTGCGGGGGCAGCGCCGGATTTGGTACATGCACCGCACCGGCTTCCCTTTTCACTTCCGACTCGCATCGGAAGAACCATGACACAACAGTTAGTGGTTGAATGCGGAATTTCTGTCAAGATGTTGATGTCTTGGTTTTTGATCCGGTGAGTTCTCTGCCCATCTAACCCGCAGAACACCGGGCTTTCCACAAGCGGATTTAGCGGCTTTTCTTGCAGGAAAAGACGTGCGTAATCTGCATCTGAACAAGGGATCTGTCGGGTCAGACTGACGGGAATACAGCCTGATCCCGCGCGTCAAAAATGCAACTTAAACGATTTATTGAAATTAAATTTCTCATCTTAAGTTTTGCCGCGCCTCCACGTCTTGGCCCGCCTCACGCGGTCGTGATAGGGCTGGCAAGCTGGCCACGCAGCGCCCGCAGCAGGGAGCGGACCGCACGTCCAATCCGATACCCAAAGCGCGGCCACAAGGTCACGAATCTCCAGTAAGGCGTAGCCATGACGATCAACCACCTTGTTACCCATTCCGGCGGCTTCCATGCCGACGAACTTCTGTCCTCTGTCATCCTGACACGGCTGTTTCCGAACGCGCAGCTTGTGCGCAGCCGGGACAAGGCGTGGATCACGCCGGACACGGACCGTATCATCTATGACGTGGGTGGGCAGTTTGATGCGGCAGCGCAGATTTTTGACCATCACCAGCGTCCCAACCCGCTGCGCGAGGATGGCCAGCCATACAGCTCGTTCGGTTTGATCTGGGCCCATTATGGCCGCGATTACCTGACGGCGATGGATGTGCCGCATCAGGACGTCGACACGGTCCATGCAAGCTTTGACCGCAGTTTCGTATTGCCGATCGACCTGTTGGACAACGGCACGGTGAACGCCTCGGAGGCGGGGCCATTCGTGGGTCTGACGCTGCCGGTGCTTCTGGAAAGTCTCAAACCACAGTTCGACGATCACACCGAGGGTGCCGACGACCGTGCATTTATGGATGCCCTGTCGATTGCGCGCGCGCTGGTCGAAGCGCAGGTGCACCGCCGCGCCGCGAAACTCCGCGCCGAGGCGATGGTGCTGGACGCCATCGAGCAGGCCGCCGAGGGACGTATTCTGGAACTGCCGATGGGCATGCCGTTCCGCGCAGGCGTCGAAAAAGCGGGCGCCGATCACCTGCTGTTCGTGGTGCACCCGCGCGGCGAGGACTGGACGCTGACCACCATCCGCACCGGCGAAGACACATTCGAGGCACGCGCCGACCTTCCTGCAGCATGGGCGGGCTTGAACGACGCGGCGCTGGAAGCGGCATCCGGCGTCAAAGGTGCCAAATTTTGTCACAACGGACGCTTTATTGCCGTGGCCGACAGCCGTGATGCGATTTTGGAACTGGCGCGTCTGGCCGTGGCCGAGGCAGAGTAGGGCGCAACACCCACAACGTCAGAGCTGTCTTATGCCTCTTACCATCACGACCGCCACCGCAGATGATGTCCAGGTCGGCGCGCTCTTGTTGCGTCACATGCAGACGATGCAGGCGGAAACGCCGCCCGAAAGCTGCCACGTGATGGACCCCGAAACGCTTTTTGGCGCGGGGGCGGTCCTGTTGGCGGCAAGGGACGGGGACGCCGTGCTGGGTGTCGGCGCGCTGAAACCGCTTGATGCGCAGCATGGCGAGTTGAAATCCATGCACACCGCCGCAGAGGCCCGCGGGCGGGGTGTCGGAAAAGCGGTCCTGCGCGGGCTGATAGATCTGGCCCGCGCCAAGGACATGCAGCGGCTCAGCCTGGAAACCGGCACGAGCGATCTTTTCGCTCCGGCGCGCGCAATGTACCGCGCCCAAGGGTTCGAGGTATGTCCGCCCTTCGGCAGCTACCACCTCGATCCCCTGAGTGTCTTCATGACACGAACGCTCTAGCGTCAGCTCGCAGGTTCGAACACACCGCAGGCAATGCGCGATCCCGCGTCACCCGCAGGTTGCGAGGTGTAATCATCCGCACCCGAATGAACGATGAACGCAGCGCCGTCGTCATCCATGATCATGCTGTCCAGATCCAGCGTGCTCAGGAACACATCCGCCTTCAGGATGCCGTCGGCGCCGACGGTCATGTTCGGCATGTCACCGGGATGCGGCCCGCCCTCGCTCAGGATACCGTGGGTCTGGTCGCCCGGAATGTGCCCGCCCGCCGACTTGAAATCGGCTGCAGAACAATCGCCTGTCTCATGCAGGTGCACGCCATGCTCCCCTTCGGGCACACCGGTCAGGTCGATCTGAACCAGCGTCATGCCCGACGCGGTCCGGTTCAGCGTCACCGTCCCGGACAGGCCGTCCTCGGCGCCTTTGACATCCGCCTTGGCGGCCGGCGTCATGTGCCCGTCGGCAAATGCAGGCAGCGCCAGCGGCAGGCAAAGCGCGGAGGCGAGTAGGGTTTTACTCAGTTTCATGATGGGTCTCCTTCTATCACATGGTCTCAACCCGCCCTTGTTCGGATGGTTCCTTTTGCGGCTGTCGAAACCCTGTGTGATGCCTTGGCCCGTCTTTCCGGTCCCCCGCTTGGCGACCAAGTTGACAAAGCGGGGGAATTGGCTAACACAGCCGCAATAAGCGCGGGCCGTTAGCTCAGCTGGATTAGAGCAGGGAACTTCTAATTCTCAGGTCGGGGGTTCGAGTCCTCCACGGCTCGCCATTTTCCCCTCCATTTGTGCCAACGAAGCATAAGCTTGCACGATTTGGCGGCTTTCATGCACACCCTGTATCAAGCGCTTTATGCGCCGACGCAGTGTGGGGCTCGGATTTTTGTTCGCAACGACGCAGATTGAGAATGAAGCACGAAGCTGACGTTCATGATGTGTGCAGCGAAAGTCTCAAATGAGCCCTTTCCGCAGTAAGCT